>JADMIO010823349.1_pt1 | contig 137304 bp, 121 predicted proteins | sample 8958161 | NCBI WGS metagenome assembly JADMIO01 (sample SAMN16585339, study PRJNA669376) | soil metagenome | isolation source: Crop rotation soil | place: USA: Cullars Rotation, Alabama | collected 2011
GCCGCGACTTCAAGTCACGTGAATTCCAAGCTTCGGATCCCACTGTGCTGGAAAGCCTCACCTCTTACCGCGTTAACCCAGAATGCGAGTAATGCCAGTACCGAGTCCTTAGCGTTATGCAACCCGGGGGTTGCATATGTAGATCGCCTGTGGTAGGATATAGGCAACCAGGAGGTTGCATGTATGACGAGCACAATGGTGGGCCCAATGACCAGCACCGACCGCATCGAAAAGAAAGTCGTCCTGCGCGCGCCACTCAGCAGGGTGTGGCAGGCAATCGCCGACTCCAAACAGTTCGGTGAGTGGTTCCGCGTCAAACTCGCTGAGCCGTTCGTCGCCGGCAAGAAAGTGAAGGGGAAGATCACGATCCCTAACTACGAGCACATCCAGTTCGAGATGGAAGTCGAGCGCGTCGAGCCGCAGAACTACTTCTCGTATCGCTGGCACCCCTACGCCATCGATCCGAAGATGGATTACTCAAAGGAGCCGACGACCCTCGTCGAGTTTCATCTCCAGGAAGTCGAAGGCGGCACTGAGCTCACTATCACCGAAACGGGTTTCGATCGCATTCCGGCTTCCCGCCGCGCCGAGGCGTTCCGCATGAACGACAACGGCTGGGCGGGGCAGGCGAAGCAGATTGCCGCCTATGTCGAGAAGTAGCGCTGCCGCAAAGCTGGTCGAAGCAGCGCCCGTATTCGCCGCGCTCGGCGATCCGACTCGCGTCGGTATCGTCGCGCGGCTTTGCGTGGATGGGCCGTCGTCGACGACCCATCTCAGCAAAGGAGCTGGGGTCACGCGCCAGGCCATCACCAAACACCTCAACGCACTCGGCGAGGCCGGTCTCGTGAAGGACAAATGGCAGGGCCGGCAACGCATCTGGGAGCTGGAGACGCGCCGACTGGAAAAAGCTCGGCGCGTCCTCGACCAGGTATCGCACGAGTGGGATGCGGCGATCGATCGTCTTCGTGCTTTTGTCGAAGACGATCCCGCTCGCGATTAACCGCGGAGGTTGTCCGGTCTGATGCGGCGGTCGAGGTCCTGTCCGACCTCGACCACCAGCTTCGGCAGCGCGCGGACGTCTTCCAGAGTCGTGCGGAAGTTCACGATGCAGGCGCGCAGAACGTAGCGCTCGCCGAGGTGGGCGTTGGAGACGAGCGCGCTGCCGCTGCGGCGAAGTGAAGTCGCAATGCGGGCATTCAGCTCGTTGAGGTAAGCCGTCACCGGACCCGTCTCCAGCGCACGACCGCGCAGATCGGCAGGGACGTAGCGGAATGTCGTGATGCTGAGATTCCACGTTCCTTGCTCGAGCAGCTCCTGCTCACCGACGAATTCGTGCATTCGTCGCGCGAGCTCGATGTCGTCGGCGATCATGCGTCGGTAACCGCTTGCCCCAGCTTGCAGGAAGCCGAGCCAGATTTTGAGCGCACGGAATCCCCGTGTGTTCTGGGGGCCGAACTCGAAGTAGTTCTTCACTTCCTGGCCTTCGTTGTCGTCGAACTGATAGTAGGTCGGCTTGAACGCGAAGGCTTCCTGAAGATCGGTGCGGTCGCGAACCAGCGTGCAGCCGGCTTCGATCGGCGCGTAAAGCCATTTGTGCGGATCGATCGCAATGGAGTCAGCGAGGCGCAATCCCTTGAGGGCGGCGGACGCATTGTCGAGCGCGACAGCCGGCGCGCCATAGGCACCGTCGACGTGGAACCACAAACCGTATTCTCCGCAGATCTTCGCGATGTCCGGTAGCGGGTCCGTTGCACCAGTTCCTACCGTCCCCGCGGTTCCGACTGCCATGATCGGCAGCATTCCGGCTGCGACATCAGCCGCCACCTGCCTGCGCAACGCATCCGGGATCAACTGGTGATTGTCATCGGTTGGCACCCAGCGAACTGCGGCGGTACCCAATCCACAGATGTCGGTGGCTTTGCTGATCCAGGTATGCATCTCGGTCGAACCGTAGACGACCATGCGGCGCGACTGCTCGTCGGTTAAACCTTTGCCGCGGATGTCCCAGGTGGCCTTCGCCCGTCGCCCGACGATGAAGCCGACGATGTTGGCCATGTTGCCGCCGCTGACGATGATGCCGTCCCACTTACCGGTGAGCCCGAGGAACTTGGAGAGCCAGCGGATGCATTCGTTCTCGATCTCGGTCGCGACTGGAGAGAGTGCCCACGCGCCGCAATTGGCGTTGACCGCCGATGCCAGGAGATCGGCGAGCGCGCCGACCGGGGCAGCCGACGACGTGATGTAGCCCCAGAACCGGGGACTGCCGTTGTGGGTCGACTCCTCGAAGAACAGCTTCGCGAATTTCGACAGCACGGGTCCGATCTCGGTTCCGTTCTCCGGCAGATCTCGCTTGCCGAGCTTCTGTCGTAGTGCGTTGGGTAGCAGTGGAGAAGCGGTGGGGAGGTTCGGAAGCTTCTGGTAGAAGTCTGCGATGTCGTCAATCAGCCGGTGGCCGAGTACGCGAAACTTCGCCGGCGACATGTCGGATGGAGCGGTTCGCCTGGTCAGCGAAGCTGACTTACCGGCGGCTTTGCGTCGAGTGGTCTTTGTCCTGGCTGATTTGCGCGGGCGAGGTGAGGTCTTAGGCACGTTGATTGGAAGAAAGCACCGAAAAATATCACTGGCGCAGAGTAATCTCGAATGAGGACGGCCATTCAAACTTTTGTGCGCACTCTCCTGTCGAACTAAACAACCTGTCGGCACGGAGATCAATTTTGCGCACCCGTCTCGCGTTAGTCCTCCCGATTCTTGCGGCCAGAATTGCCGTCGCCCAACCAACGGCAGCGCCGCCGCAGCTAAATCTCGATTCGCTCGTGAAGGCGAACTCGCATCAGCTACGCACCGCAGGTGGCGACATAAATGATGAAGGAATGGCGTACATGCTGCGCGAGATCGGTGACGCTCAGGTTGTCGCGATCGCCGAGGAGCACAACGTCGCTGAAATCCCGCATTTCGTGACGATGTTGTTCGCTCGGTTGCACGGCGACCTCGGCTTCAACTATCTCGCCGACGAGCAGGACCCCTACGCGCTGAGACTCATCTCGTCGCTTGCCAAACGCGTAAGCGAAGATTCGATCAGATCGATCGCCAGGCGGTGGCCGACCGCGTTGACTTTTGCAACCGATGAAGAGATCGACATGCTCTATTCGGTGGCGCGCGTCTCGAGCGCGCGGGGTAACGCATTGTGGGGAGTGGACCAGGCCTTCGGGGCTAATCACTATCTGGCCCGGTTGCGTGAGCTTTCGCCTTCGCCCGCGGCAACGGCGATGATTGACTCGCTCGCGAAGGTCGCCGAGCTGGCCGATCGTCAGCGCTATGACTCATCGTGGACCCATTTCATGGCGCGCACAGCGAGGGAAGAGGATTTCGCGCGGCTGCATACGCTCTTCAGCGCGCGACCTGGCAGCGAGGCCGACTGGTTGATCACCGCGCTCGAACGGTCGGCGCACATTTACACGGCCTACGTGCTGGCCGCGGATCATGGCCGGCCGACCGGTTGGGAGAATACCTGGTCACGTGAGCGCTACATGAAGGAGCGGTTCACCGAGGAGTATCGGCTGGCGGAGAAGCGGGGCGATTCACTGCCGAAGGTGTTGGCCAAGGCAGGGCACTGGCACATTCATCGTGGTCTTTACTATCAATCGCTCGCGTTGACCTTTGGAACCTTCGTGTCCGAGGTGGCGCAGTTCAACGGCAAGCAATCCTACGTTATCTCGACCGGAATCACCGGTCCGCCCGGCCAGTGGCGACAGTACTCGAGCCCAATCGCGAAATCGGTCCCGCCGACTGATTGGACGCTGGTCGATCTGCGTGCGCTGCGGCCTTTCGCGCGTGGCAAACGAATCAGCGACATGACGCCCGAGCTGCAGCAGCTGATTTTCAGCGCCGACGCGGTGCTTTATTTCGGTGGTGCGCATCCGGGAAAGGAATCGCTGAAGGATTAGCCGACCAGTAGTCGTTAGAGCAGGGACTTTGATCGGCGTCAACGCTACACGACGCGGCCCTTTTTGTGCAAACTCCTGCCACGATGATTCCGAGCCGTTTGGCATTGATTGCCATTTTCTGCAGTGCATTTGGGTCTTCGGCGTGTAGCTCCGCGCCGGCGACCGTCGAAACCCGCCCAACCGTTTCCCTTCCGAATCGCCCGGCGACGAGAGAGGAGGAGATGACTCTCATTCGCGCCGACTCCGAGCTGTTCGCCGCAGTTGTGCGCGCGCAGCTGAGGGCTGGCAGCGACGGCTATCCGCTCCACATCGACGAGCTTCGGTACGACACGCGTCCCTATGGCTCTCGCAATGGCTATCCGGAGCTTGGCGCGGGCGTGCAGGGCGTCGCACCCGAGCTCTCTTTCCCGCGCGCCAGCGAGGAAGCGATCGGAGAGATCGCCGAGAATCGCCGGCGCATTCTCGAGGCGCACAACATTCCTCAGGGGACGCCATTTTTTTATCCGCAGTGCGCGGGCATCAACGTTCCCCGTCCCCCTCCGCCGCGTCGCTCGACTTCGCGCGGTGGCACGACCAACGTCCACTCGGGATGTCCGAAGCAGCCCGAGAGCTACGTGACCGTCGGCCTTCCTTTGCGTGGCCAGCCCGAGGGTCTCAAGCGAGTTCGTGATACTCGCGGCGACTACGTCGATGTCGGCGATGATGCATGGACGACGCTTGTCGAGGAAGTCGTCGCTGGCCCTACGGGTTGGAGCCGTCGTCAGTACGCGTGGGTATTCAAGCGCAGCCGGTGGACGGGGAGACTGGACCTCGCAGCAACCATCATGACGGGAGTCGTCGAGTAAAGAGCTGGCTTCGAACTCTTCGGCTCAGACGTCGTCGTAATCGCCACGCAGAATACTGTCGATCTCTGTTTTTCCCCAATTCTCCCTTTCTCCGGCGAAGAATCGGTCGCTCCCCGCGTTAATGTGCTCGCGCATGATCGGTGCGCCCGTCCTTCGATCGAGCCAGCCGATCAACATCCGGACGTAGGTCGCAACCATGCCAACGGTTACAACGCTCATAATGCGTATGATGAAGCGCGTAAACGACATCTAAGAACCTGGCGGCTTGCGCGTAGGTCGACGCGTTGGCACGTCGAATGGCTTCACCGGCAGCACTGCATTCAGCTTGAAATCGATCGGGTATTGCACGAGCTGCTCGATCTTGTGGCCCTCGAGCGTCGCCGGCGTGAATTCCATCATCTTCACCGCGTCGATCGCGGCCAGCGCGAAATCCTTGTAGGTCGCCTGAACGCAGGTGATGGTTTCCGGCTTTGCCTTGCCAGTCGTATCGACGATGAACTGCACCAGCGCAGATCCGCTCTGATTGGCGAGCTTTGCCGCGCGCGGATAGACGTAGTTAAGGTGCTTCGCCAGCGTTATCGGCTTCTGCTCGACCGGCCCATGTTTGAGCAGCTCGGCGTCGGTCAACGTCGTCGCAGCCGCCACGCCCTTCGACAGCAGATCCAGAAATTCCTCCATCCCTTCCTTATCGGTGACGACCTGGCGTGACACGCCCATGGTATCGGCGACCGTAAGCACAAATCCAACCGACACGCTATCGGAGGCAAATGGTTGGACCATCACGGTGTTGCCGAGCATGTACTGTGTCCGCGTTGGTTTATCGAGATCGTCGAACAACTGTTGGTGGAAGGTGCGAACGGAGTCAGCCGTCAACTGATCGCCCATCAGTTTGGAGGTATCGAGCTGAGCGTACACGCGGAGCGTATGACGCGACGATACGTCGACCCGAGTGAAGAACCGGCCCATCTTGAGCGAACGCACTTCGCGCCAGTTGGTCTGGGCGATTGTCGACGACGATGGGGAAAGGACGACCGCGGCGGTGAAAATGTTCAGAACGATGTTGACGTGGTGTCTCATCGATTCTCCTCTCTGCCGCGTCCAGCGCGGCCCCTGCTCGTCGTGACTACAATTTAGAATGGTGAAACGATCCTGCCTCCGCCAGTGACTCTGCAATCCATGACGCCCGAGACAGCTGACGACCACGTGATAGTAGAAGCCGCCGTCGAAACGATCGACGGTGCGGTAGCCGCCGAGCGCGCGGGTGCCGAGCGATTGGAGCTATGCGCCGACCTCGCGAACGGCGGGACGACACCGAGTCTTCAGTTGCTGGAGGGCGTCATTGCCGCCACCGTCCTGCCGGTTCAGGTGATGGTACGCCCACGCACGGGTAACTTCGTGTACACCGATGCCGAGCTCGCGCTGATGACCAGTACCATCGAGCTCCTCAGCGCGCGAAACCCCTCTGGAATTGTGACTGGTGCGATTACTCCCGGTGGTCGGCTCGACCTGCCGAGTCTAAAACGCCTGCTCGCAGCCTCGCCCAGAATCCCGGTCACCTTTCACCGCGCCTTCGATCGTGTGGAAAATCAAATTGAGGCGCTCGATCAATTAATCGAGCTTGGCGTCAAGAGAGTTCTCACGTCGGGCGGCGCGGCGAATGCTCACGATGGCGCCGAGCGGATCGCAGAGCTGGTGCAACGTGCAGACGGACGAATCATCATTCTCGCCGGCGGCGGTGTCCGTGCCCACAACGTGCGCGGCATCATTGCGCGCACCGGCGTCCGCGAGGTCCACGCTCGGCTAGTCGATCACGCGCAAATGAAAGCTCTTGTCGCGGCGGCCCGGGATTAGCTCATAGCCCGGATCACCTCGGGCAGTGTCACACTATCAGTGAGCTGCGCGTTCCTGAAAGAAGCCATGACTAACAAAATCTCTGGTGTGTCGTTGCATCTGTCGGCAGCGATAACAATCCTCGCTGCACAGTCACTCGGCGCGCAGTCGCCGCCCGCGCAGTCTCCGGACACCACGAAGGGGGCGCCGCTCTTCACAGGCCGGGATGCAATAAGGGCTGTGGGTTTCGCCGGGCTCACCGTCGCGATGTTTCCGGTCGATCGGTCGATCGCGCGGCGTCTTACCAACGAGCGATCGAAGGCGAACAGGTTTCTCAACGGCGCATCGAAGGGCGTCGAGTACATTGCCGATCCCGGCTCGATCGTGATTGGGACATCGCTGTATCTGATCGGCCGATTCTCCAACCACCCCGGCATCGAAGACCTTGGCTGGCACGGTACCGAGGCAGTTCTGCTCGGTGGTGCGACAGCGTGGGTTCTGAAGGGATTGACCGGTCGGGCGAGGCCGTTCGTCACCGGTGACACGACGGCGCACGATTTCAAGTTTGCTCGCGGGTTCGGCAACGCGAACCGCCAATCATTCCCGTCCGGCCACACGACCGCTGCTTTCGCCGCCGCGTCGGCCGTCGTCAGCGAGGCCGAGCGCGGGTGGCCGGGCCATTTCTGGCTGGTGGCACCGGCGATGTATGGCGGCGCATCGCTGGTTGGACTCTCGCGCATGTATCACGACAAGCATTGGGCGAGCGACGTCGCGCTCGGTGCGGCGATCGGCACCTTTAGCGGGCTCAAAGTCGTGCGTTATGCGCATGCGCATCCGCAGAATTTTCTGGATCGTGCAATTCTGCGGGTTAATGCGAGCCCAAGTGGCTCCGGTCACGATGTGATGTTCACCATCGCGATTCCTGTGAACTGATTGGCGTTTCTGCGCGCTTTCTGACGCGTCGCACTCTCGATTGCTCCAAATTGTGAAGACTAGGCGTTGCGCAGCGACAGACGCCATCTACGTCATTTGACCGATAGATCGATTTGCTGATTCGAGCGAGCGTTGGCCGAGTATTGAATCGGCTGGCCAACCCGAACTCGACGGCCCATGACGAAACCTTTCCATCACAGGCTACTCGCTTTCGCAGCAGTCTGTCTCGCCTTGCGTGTCGCAACCGCAAGCGCCCAGGATCCAAACCACTTTCACATCACAACCAGCGGTTCAATGGGTGGCATTCACTACGGGGTCCCTCTAAAATGGTCGCTCGCTTTCGGCTATGTGCTGCCAGGTGAGTACAAGGATTGGCAGCCAATCACCGCCGCCGAGCTGGGAATTGGCGGATGGCGTGCTGGTCTCGGTGCGTTGAAGATGACCAACGAGCTTGGCGGTAGTTACGTGATGCGCGCAGGCGTACTTCATACGGACACCAAAGCCTGGCGCGCACCACACCAGGCGACTTATCTCGGAACTGACTTCCAGCTCATGCCAATCTTTGCGCTCGGTGTTCGCGTTGGGGGATTCATCCGTACCGGAGGCAAGGGTCGCCGCGGTCTATTGACCGGCGATTTGAGCGTGCTGTTCTAGTTCGCAGGCGTGAGCTGGTCATGAGCCTGTATCGAAGATGTAAATGACTCCTTTTGCGCGCCGCGATGTATTCCACCTGATGTGAACACGGGATCGTCACCGTTGTCCGTCATCAGCGATCCTGCTGAAGCTCATTCGGCGGGCTCTTGGATGTGAGATCTCGAAACCGGTGACCGAATTGCCACGTCGGACGAACTGAATCGTGATCTGACCACTGGCGAAGGTGTCATCAAACATTGGGCGCGCGGTCAGCCCATTCGATGTCCCGGTCTTGAGCAACAGAGTCGAATCAGACGCGGTCACGTGATAAACCGTATTGAGATCCCGACTGAAGTAATCGCCCGCGTACATTCCCAGTTGACCCGGTCTGACCACGACGGCGGATTTCAGCTCAAACGAGACGGGATGATGTCCCGGAGTCAGAGCCCGCGCAGTGTAGCCGGTTTGATTGAAGTCATGCTCGACGTCAGTGCCCTCAACCCAGAATCGATTCTCGTCGATCGGTATGAGCTTGCGCCCGCCGTTCCTCGCTGTGAACAGTGCGCCGTCGCGCATGGTTACTTCGACGATCTCGAGGCGGGTCGGCTGAAAGTAGATCCCCGTTCGCCGCGCCAATTTGTCTGGCGGTAGAGTGATCGTTTTGACCGAGGGTGGTGGCTGCGGCTTCCGAGGCCGATTTAAATAAATGTCGGCGATTGCGTGGCCGAGCGAGACTGGGTTGCTGGGAATGTTGCAAAGGACCGCGACAGAGAAGCCGAATGCCGGATAGCGGCCGAGGTACGAGCGAAATCCTGGATCGCCGCCTTCGTGCTCGACAACCATGGTGCCACGATCATTCCACAGCGATAGACCGAATCCATAGTTGGTCGAGTCGCTGTTGTTGAGAACGGCACTGGTCGACATGGCGCGCACGATTGCGGAGTCGCCGACGCGCGGATGATCGAGGTTCTCGCTCCAGGCGAGTAAATCGCCGACGGTGGTGAAGAGATTGGTCGACCCATATACATCGAAGTTCGGCGTGCTCGAACGCCACTCACTCCCACGACGTGCGTATCCTTCGGCGCGTCCAAGCACCAGCGTCGTGTAGTTGTCACGGTAAAGTGTGCTCGACATTCCGAGCGGACCGAAGACACGCGCGGCCGCGAAATCGCGTAGCGACTGTCCCGACGCTCGCTTCACGATGATACCGAGCAGTGCGTAGCCGGTGTTGCTGTACAGATATTCGTCGCCCGGCTTGAAGTTCAGCGCCTGCTGCCGGGTGACAATATCCATCATGTCGGCTTCGGTGACGCGGTCTTCCTCGAAGCGCCCGCGGGCGAGGATCAACATCTCGAAGAAATCGCGCAAGCCGCTGGTGTGGGTAAGCAGATGGCGAATCGTGATCGGCGTGCCGTAGTCGGGCAGCTCGGGGATGTATTTGCGGACGTCATCGCTGAGCGAGAGCTTGCCGTCGCGCGAGAGGAGCATCACCGACATTGCAGTGATTTGTTTGGCGAGCGAGGCTGCCTCGAAAACCGTATGCGGCGTTATCGGCGTGCCGGTCTCGAGATTTGCGAGCCCAAATCCTTTCTCATAGAGCACCCGACCGTTCCGGCTCACACCCACGGCGCAGCCGGGCGTCGTTGAGTCAACCCAGCCGGCGAAAAGCTTCTCGACTGCCCGCGCCGCTGAGTCGGGCGCTGGATTCTGGGCGCGCGAGGTAGCTGCCGTGGCAAGGAGGCAGACGATGGTGAGTGCGGCGGGGAGGGGCCGGCGCGCGGGTCGAACCATTGTGGGTTCGACAGCCGGTTTGGCGCTATGGTTTGAAGCGCGCTTTGCTAGTGTGGTGTGATGTGCTCCGGCTTACGTTCGCGAACCGGCAGAGCTGCCAGGCGATCGCGCTCGGCCTTTTCCGATAGAAGTCGGGCGACGAAGCGATGCCCTTCTGAGAGCCGCTCGACTTCTACAGAGAGCACGTCCATCGCCTGCATTATCTGCTGGAACTGAGGAGCGCCGGCGACATCTTTCGCCAGCTCGTTCGCGATGCGGCTTGCCGATCTGCGGCTGGCGAGGTGGCTGCCAATCCAGGCCCCCACGAATCCCGCGACCAGAGCGACGCCGCCGGCGAGGCTGAAGAGCATGATGTAGTGATCTCGCAGCGTGCCGAAGAAAACCGCGGGGAAGTGCATCGTTGCCTCAGATTGGGAGTATGACTCTTCCTACGGGTCTGGATCTAAAAAAGAGTCGGCTGTTGCGAGCTGGAGCTGGTTGTCGGCGGATTGAACCCGAAATGTCTATAAGCCTGTGCGGTAGCGACGCGTCCGCGCGGAGTGCGTTGCAGGAAGCCGTTCTGCACGAGGAACGGCTCGTAGACTTCTTCGAGCGTGCCTGCGTCCTCGCCGATTGCGGCGGCAATCGTGCCCACGCCAACCGGTCCGCCTTCGAACTTCTCGATGATGGTCTTGAGGATGCGCGTGTCCATGTCATCGAGACCGAGCTGATCGACTTCAAGTAGAACTAAAGCATCAGCCGCGACTTTGCGGGTGATCTTTCCACCCGCGCGCACCTGTGCGAAGTCGCGAATGCGCCGAAGCAGCCGATTGGCGACGCGCGGCGTACCGCGCGCTCTCTTCGCGATCTCCTGCGCGCCGTTCTCATCGATCTCGACCTGCATCACTTCCGCGGTGCGGTGCACGATCTGCTCGAGATCCGGTGCCGGATAGAAATTGAGTCGCTGCTCGATGCCGAACCGCGCGCGCATCGGCGGCGTCAGCATGCCGAGTCGCGTCGTGGCGCCGATGAGCGTGAACTTCTCGATCGGCATCGTGATCGTCTGCGCCTTTGGTCCTTCGGACAGGCGGATGTCGATCTTGTAGTCCTCCATCGCCGGATAGAGGAACTCTTCGATGATCGGCTTCAATCGATGGATCTCATCGATGAAGAGGATGTCGCCTTCTCTCAGATTCGTGAGCGTTCCGACGAGATCGCCGGGCTTCTCCAGCGCGGGACCGGACGTGCTGCGGATATTTACGCCGAGCTCTCTCGCGATGAGCTCAGCGAGAGTAGTCTTGCCAAGTCCTGGCGGGCCGAAGAACAGAGTGTGATCGAGCGGCTCCCTGCGGGCGAGCGCGGCATCGATGTAGATGCGCAGCGATTCCTTAACCCGATCCTGGCCGATGAACTCGGACAGACGCTGAGGGCGGAGCGAGAGCTCGACTACGCTTTCTTCTGCAATGATTTCCGGGGTGGTGATTTCAGCACGAGACATCTGTAATAATTTATCGGTCACTTCGCTTTCTGCTGTGCGATCCACTGATCAGTCCGGGCTTCCAGCAGATCGAGCGGCAGAGTTCCGCCGTCGAGCATCTCGTCGTGAAACGACTTGATATCGAACTTCGATCCGAGTTCTTTCCGCGCGCGTTCGCGCAACTCACGAATCTTGAGCTGGCCGAGCTTATAGCTCAACGCCTGAGCGGGCCATGCTATATAGCGGTCGGTCTCGGACTGAATAGTCGGTTCGTCGACTGCGCCGGACTTGCGGAAGAAGTCCACGACCTGCTCCCGCGTCCAGCCCTTCGAGTGAATTCCGGTGTCGACGACCAGGCGCACCGCGCGAAAGAGCTCCGACGAAAGACGGCCGAAGTCGGAGGCGGGGTCCTGGTAGAAGCCGACCTCTTTGCCTAGCTGTTCTGCGTAAAGAGCCCAACCCTCTGTGTATGCGTTGAAGCCGAGACCGTGGAGACGGAAGTTGGGCAGGCCAGTGAGCTGCTGCTGCACGGACAGCTGCATGTGGTGCCCGGGAATGCCTTCGTGATATGCAATCGCCTCGTCGTTGATTAGCGAGCGACTCGCGAAGTTCGAGGTTGCGACCACGACGCGGCCTGGGCGTTTGCCATCGGGCGTGCCGGTGACGTAGTGAGTGGCGGCCGCGGCCTGAAATGCCGGTATCGCTTCGACGGTGACTGGCGACTTGGGAAGAAGTGTGAATAGCTGTGGAAGCTTGGGCTCCATCTGGGCGATGTAGCGCCGGAAATCGTCCAAAATCTGCTCCGCCGATGTCGGAACGTACTTTGGATTCGTTTTGAGCGAAGCGCGGAACGACGCCACGTCGGCGAACCCCTCCTTCTTCGCGATCACAAGCATCTCGGCCTGGATGCGTTTCATCTCACTCAGCCCGAGTTGGTGGATCTCGTCCGCCGTCATCCGCGTGGTGGTCCGGCCGTAGATGTCGTTGGCGTAACGCTTCTGGCCGTCGGGCAGAGAAGTGACGGCAAGCGCGGTGCGGCCTTTGGGCGCGTAGTCGCCGGCGACGAAGCTCGCAAAAGCCTTGTACGCCGGAATGACGTCGGTGTTGATGGCGTCTGTGATCTGCTGCGTCAGGCGCTGCTGGTCAGCTGCAGATATCGTCGACGGAAACTTTTTGGTCGGAACCAGGAACGGATTGGCGTCGATGATGCCCTGGACCTGGACGGGAATTTTCTCGAGCAGGAATCGCACGGGCATCAGACCATCATTCGCGCCAACGCGCATCACCTCGATTGTCTGATTGAGAACTCGCGGCACCTGATGCAGGCGCGCGATGTAGTCCTCGTATTGTTTGACCGTTCCGAATGGAGCGGACAGCGGCAGATCAGCCAGGCTTAGGTGGATGCCGTTGAACTGGTTGATCGGCATCTCGTATTCCTTCAAATCAAAATCGGCGAGTCGCTGACCCAGCACGCGAGCCATGAGGTCGTGAGATAGCTTGTCCTGCTCTGAGAAGCCCGAGGTCGGTATCGCTTCGAGTCGTGAAAGGAATCCCTGATCGGCTCGATGGCGCGCGGCGATCGCTGCGAGTGAGTATTCGGCAAGCTTGTCGTTGTAGCGGTAGTCGCCGAATGCGGTCGCGCGCTCCGGGAAATTCCGGAGATCGGACTGGTATTGCTCTTCGAATAGTGTGTTCTGAGCAGCGACTCGCTCCGTAACCGGCGCGACAGTTTGCGCCAAGGCAGAGCTCGCGGCGGCGACGACGAGGAACAAGCTGTGGTGAAAGTGCATGGGGAGCGGCCTTCTGGGTGTCATCGAAAGAGGTAGTGAAAGCGATCCGATAGAGGGATTGCCTGGGTGAACGAAACTATCCTTTCGAACGCGTCCGGGTAATGTAGGACAACGGCTTACACGGCCGGTGCTGAAACGGTGATGTCATTCCACCGTTCCGGACGACGCCGTGCCTCGAGGCACCGCGCTAGCGTGGTGCAACCAAAATCCGGCCGGCAGTTATGCACACAGCGACTTTATTTGCCAGAGACGCAATGATGACTTCGGAGGCGAGGAGGCAGAGACCTCAACTGATCCTCGTCGCGGCACCATATCGCTCGGGCACCAATGATGATCCGTGGCTCGTCGACGCGAACATGGCAGTGATGGCGGAAGTCTCGCTCAGACTCTTGAGAGCGGGACACCTTCCAGTCGTCAGCGAGTGGGTAGCCCTCCCGCTCATCGAGCACGCCGGCTCCGGTCAGATGGGTGATCGGATCTTCAACGAAATTTTCGACACCGTCGCTGACGAGCTGCTCGACAAGTGCGATGCGATCCTTCGTATCGGCGGGCCGTCGGACGACGCTGACGACATCGTCGCCAGCGCCTGGAATCGCGGCAAAACAGTGTACTTCGCGCTCGAAGATATTCCGCCGGTGCCAAAGCGCGCTATTTCAATAGATCGTGGGCAACGACGTAGCGTACGAGGTCCTGCTTAGTCTTGAGTCCCATCTTCTCGAGCAGGCGAGTGCGGTAAGTACTCACCGTCTTCGCGCTCAGGCCGAGCTGTGCGGCGACGTCCTTTACCATCATGCCGCTGCCCAACGCGCGCAGGACTTCGAATTCACGATCGCTGAGACTCTCGTGCACCGCACGGTTCTGTCCGCTGTCGATCATGTCGGCGAGCCGCTCCGCCATCGATTCGCTCACGTACTTGCCGCCGCGCGCGACTCGGCCGATCGCCAGAACCAGCTGCTCGGGCGAGCGGTCCTTGGTGAGGTAGCCGCTCGCGCCGGCGCGCAGCGATCGCGCCGCCCATTGATCCTCCGGATGCGCGCTGATCACCAGCAGCTTCACGCTCGGATGCTCGCGCCTGAGATCCTTGAGCGTGTCGATATAGGTCGCGCCGGGCATACTGACGTCGAGCAGCACCACGTCCACCGGCGCGGCAGCGAGCAATCGAAACAACTCCACCGCGCTCGACGCTTCCCCAATCACCGAAATGCCGGGGTGCTCACTCACGATGCGCCTTAGCCCTTCGCGCACGATCGGATGATCGTCCGCTATCGCGACTCGAATCATGCTTGCGCCTCCGCGAGTGGCACCCGCAGCAACACCTTTGTCCCCCGTTCCGGGACGCCGGTGATGCTGAACTCCCCGCCGCACGCCAGGGCTCGCTCGCGCATTCCGACGACCCCGAGCGAACGTGTGCCATCGAGGCGGTCCAGCGGTGCGCCGACGCCGTTGTCAGCAACCTCGAGCGTCAACGACGAGGGAGTCTGATCGAGACGAATCAAGACATTCGTGGCTTTCGCGTGTCGCAGCACATTGGTCAGCGATTCCTGAAGAATTCTAAATACCGGACTGCCGAGGTGATCCGGGATCGGCGTGTCATCGCTGTGTATCTCCACCGATACATCGATGCCCGTGCGCGCACGAAACTCCTGTCCCTGCCACTCCAAAGCCGCGGTCAGACCGAGCTGGTCGAGAATGCTCGGCCGCAGCTCGGTTGCAATGCGACGCACTGCGGTCAGCGTCTGATCGATGCGGTCGATCACCGAACAGCACTGCCCCATCATCGCGTGGTCGCGCGGCAGTCGATTCTTCATCCAAGCGATGTCGAGCTTGAGTCCCGTCAGAGCTTGTCCAAGCTCGTCGTGAATCTCGCGCGCGATCTCGGTGCGCTCTTCCTCTCGGACCAACTGTAATCTCGAGGCCAGCGCGCGCAGCTGTTCGGCGGAAGCGCGGATCTGTTCGGTCGCGCGGTGTTTGTCTGTAATGTCGCGCTGTATGCCGAAATGACCCGCGATCCGACCGCGATCGTCCTGAATGACCATGTAGTCGCCTTCGATACGCATCGGCGTCCCATCGAGGCGTCGTTCATCGGTCTCGGTATGGAGGTAGCCCGCGTCGAAGAACTCGCGCCAGCGCTCGCGCGCTGTCGCAACATCGTGCGCAAAGAACTGCGCCGGCGTCATGCCGAGCAGGTCGGAGGGTGTTGTTGCATTGAACTGATCGACGATCGCAGCGTTGACCTTGGTCATCCGCTGGTGCTCGAACACGTAGTCGAGCACTCGCTCCTTGTCGACGCCCGGTCCCCACTCGACCGGCTCGTCCAGCATCATGAAAAAGAACCCGTCGAGGGACTGTGAGAAAAACAGTTCCAGCAATCGTTCATTATCGATGCCGGCGGGTACTGCCATGGTACGATGCCATGGATTGGGAGTGGTAAAAGGTACGCCTCGTATCATCTGAAAACAAAGAGGGCCGAGCGCTATGCGTCGGCCCTCCCTGTCTGGCAGTTAAAACGCCTTCTTCGGTTCGCCGTAGATCATATTGTCAACGACAACGAGATCGAATGTTCCGCCGTCCGTGATGTCGTTAACGCCTGCCGCAAGCGCGCCGGTGCCCAGGGTGATTCGAACGCGGGCGATGATTGCGTCAGTGAACGTGACGCCCAGGAAAGACAGGCCGGCGGCGTCGGACCGGACCGGAGCTGGAAATGTCCCCAGGCTGGAGCCATCCTGGGCGAACAACTGAATGGTCGTCTTGTCGGCAAGGTCGACATCGCTGAACACAATGCCGATGCCACGCGTAACCGCAGGCGTCGGCTGTCCTGCAACCTGAAACAGCTGGTCGAGCTGGTTGCTGCCGACCGGTGCGAAGATCTTCTTGGCGCTGAAGAACGCGAATTGCGCGGCATATTCAGGATTGACCTCCGCGAAATTCGTGGAGTCGTTGCGGAAGCCGGTCCCGGAAGTGGTGAAGACCGCACCCGACTTCACGTTGGTATTGAAGAAGTCCGCCGGAAAGTCGTTACGATTGTCGAACGGGTTGGCGCCGGCGCCGTCCCAGGTGATCTCACGTCTGCCGGTTGGCTGCTCACCGGCGGTTGCGCCGTTGGCGACTCCGAGGACGTTGCGAAATTCATCGACCTTCGCCGCGATGTCACCGGTAGTCGAATAGACGGTTGCCTGCGGGCCGGGTGGGGGAGGTGGTGGTGCTGCGACTTTGTCACTGCCGCACGCGACGATACCAGCAAGGGTCGCGAGGGTTAGAATCGTTTTAAGCATCTGCGTCTCCGAAAGGATTCGAAAAACGCCAAGCTTAGGTCGCTACCCGGCCTCTGAGGATCGGTGCGATCGTTCGATTTGTCGTGGTTTGCTGCGACGACGGATGTAGGACGGAGCCTTACACCGTCACACGCGCGCTTGCAGCGCGGCCAGTCGCTCAGCCGCCTTGGTGAGAGTATCCATCTTCTTACAGAACGCAAACCGCGTTACTGATTTGCCGAGCTCGGGTCGGGAGTAGAAACTCATTCCCGGCACCGTCGCGACGCCGACTTCCTTCGCCAGCCAGATCGCGAAATCCCTGGACTCCAAATCAGATATCTCGGAGAAGTCGGCAAGTATATAGTATGCGCCTTCGGGCGCCGCGTACTTGAATCCTGCTTCGTCCAGCGCCGAGCACATGATGTCGCGTCGCGCGCGATACTCGAGTGCGAGATGATTGTAATAGTCGGAATCGAACGCCATTCCGATCGCACCGGCGGCCTGCAACGGAGCCGGGGCGCCGACGGTCAAGAAGTCGTGGACTTTGCGAATCGGTGACGTCAGCTCGAACGGAGCGATCGCGTAGCCGAGTCGCCAACCCGTGCACGAGAAAGTCTTCGACAACCCAGAGATGGTGACCGTGCGCTCGCGCATTCCAGGTCGCGTTGCCAGCACGTGATGACCACCGGCATATCGAATGTGTTCGTAGATCTCATCGGTGATGGCGATCACGTCGTGCTTCTGACAGAGCTCGGCGATCAGCGAGATTTCCTCGCGCGTGAACACGCGTCCCGTCGGATTGTGCGGCGTGTTGACGATGATCGCGCGCGTCTTGTCGTTGAACGCGGCGCGCAGTCTGTCGGGATCGATCTTCCAGTCGGGCGCCTCCATCGGGACGAACACCGGCTTCGCGCCGGCGAGAATGGCGTCAGGGCCGTAGTTCTCGTAATACGGTTCGAACACGATGACTTCGTCACCCGGATCGACGAGCGCGAGAAACACTGACGCCATCGCTTCGGTTGCACCGCAGCAGACGGTGATCTCGCGCTCGGGATCGACTTCCATGCCATACCACTGGCGATACTTCTCGGCGATCGCCACTCGCAATGCCGGACTGCCCCAGGTAATCGCGTACTGGTTTACGTCGCCGTGAATCGCCGCACACGCGGCATCCTTCATCGGCTCGGGCATCGGGAAGTCGGGGAAGCCCTGCGCCAGATTTATAGCGCCGTACTGATTGGCGATCCGCGTCATCTCGCGGATCACCGACTCGGTGAATGTGCGTGCGCGCGCGGCGGCCGCTCCTTTTTTCGAGATCGCCGCCGCGTCTGTCACCGAGCTGCTACTGCCCGGCACTCTTCGACATAACCTCGATCACGCCGCTGGCGCCGCCCTTGATTCCAAAGCGTGCTCCGGCCTGAGTGACGTCGTAATAGTGGGCCGTTCCAACGTTGTACGCGGAGATGTTCTTGAGCGTGTTGATGTCGCCGTACTGCTGACCATCAAGGAAAACCACGGCGTACTGCGTCCCGGCATTGTAGTAACCCGACGTCACGCCCTTCGCAGCCAGCCAATTCGGTCTCAGCCGCGCGATCGCATCGTAAGCTGTCGTTGCATCCGCGTGAGCCTGACTGATTTCTTCCGCGGTCAGAACCGCCTGACTTTGACGGGAAACGCTCGGGTTCGCACCGGTGCTCGCGCAGCCGACCAGCGCCGCAGCCGTAAGTAAGTAGAAGTATCTCGATGACATTGGTAATTCCTCCGCTTTTCCCGCCTTCGTGAAGGTGCAGGTCGTACCGCTCGTTTGCAACCTCACACTACGAGCGGACTTGTCATCTAGTTTGACAATCGCAAACGCAGTAGCGATTGTGACAAGTCAACCTCTGGCGGACAAATGAGCCTCAGCGTCATCGTCGGGATCGTAGTCGCAATCATCGTCATCGGATTGCTGTGGCGCCGCGGCAAGCCACCGGTGCCGTAACCTCTGCTATTGCCGGGTTGTAATGTCGATGACGCCACTCCCGGCAGTTGTCCCGAACTTCCCCGCCGCCATCTGTGCATCGTAGTACCTGACCAGCGAAACCTGGCTGGGGATCAGGCTGCGCAGTGAACTTATGTCCCCGTATTGGCGACCGTCGACATAAACCAGCGCGTAATCACTGGCGGTGCTTCCGCCGAGCGTCGACTGGCCATGTGAACGGAGCATGGCAGGACGAACCTTCGATACCAGATCGTACATATCGTTCGCAGCCACAGTCCGGATCTCTTCTTCGGTGATGACGTTGCGATCTGTAGATCCGGGCCTGATCGCCGCGCGATCAGATTTTGGACCGGATGCGCATGCGGCAACCATGGCCAGTGCGAAGAGATAAGTCTTATTCATCTTCATCCTTCACTCCTCCCAAGAGTTCAGCTTGCGACTCGCTTCGCTTCCCACGCGCTGAGCAGCCAACGCCCTTCCCGGCGCACGTAGATCTCCGTGAAACGAACGGTGATCTTGCTGGCGCCCTTTGAATCGCGGACGTGCTGTTCCGCACGTCCTGTGGCGAGCGCGAGCCCGTGATAGACGCGCACCCGGACGTCGTGAGCCGCGATCGAGTCGTATACAGTCGAACGCTTCTTGATTGCGTCGAGGAATTCCTTTCTCGACTGGATCGATCCCTTGCCGGGAACGTAAGTGAGCTCGTCGTCGAGCAGAGTGTCCAGTGCGACAACGTCGCGATTCATCATCGCTTCAAACCGCCGCTGCTCGACGACCCGCACTTCGCTCTCGGCCACCAGCCGCTCCATCGCTTTGCTCGGAGTGTGCCCGCGCATCGATAGCCGCAGGATGCTGGGCCGGGCGCAGCCGCCGAGGACCGCCAGAAGCAGAATAGCCGAAGCGGGACGAATCATTTATCGCGTGCTGATCTCGATGACGCCGTTGCCGTACTGCATTCCATACCGCGTCACTGCTTCGTTTGCGGGCAGATAGCGGATCTCGTGGACGTTGAGCGAAGCGATGTTGCGCAGGCTATTCAAATCACCGAAGAACTGGTTGTCCACAAACACGGCCGCGTATTCAGTGGAAACGCTCGGCGCGGTCTGAATCGTCGTGCGCCCGCGCGTCTTCAGATACTGAGGCCGCAGATGACTGATTATCTCGTAGGCATTGACCCCGTTCTGCGTCGTAATCTCACTTTGAGTGATGACGTTGTAGTCCTTTTGTGGGTGACTGGTCGCGCCGGCGCTGGCGCATGCGGCAAGTCCAATCGCCGCCAGGATGGTGAGACTCTTCTTCAACATTTACTTCCCTCCGAGTTTCGATAAAGCTGTCCTGATCAATTCTGCCGCCGACTTTCCGCTACCGCCAGCGTCAAGAGCCGCACGCACGCCCCGTTCCGCGTCAGCGTGGTTATAGCCCAGGGAAACCAGGGCCCGCATCGCATCGTCGGCTGCTGCCGTGGCGGGGGCAGTAGTCGTTCCCGTCGACTCGCCAAGTCCATCGAGTTTGTCGGCGAGATCGAGAATCAACCGCTCCGCTTTCTTTCTACCTACGCGAGGAACGCCCTGAAGTGTCGGAATATCTTTTTCTCGGATCGCCCGAATCAGGCGCGTCGCAGAAAGGGCTGACAACATGCCAATTGCCAGCGATGGCCCAATACCATTCGCAGTGAGCAGCTTCTCGAACAACTGCTTCTCGAACAAGCTCGAAAACCCGAACAGCTGCCACGAATCTTCCTTTACCACCAGCGAAGTGTGAAGAAATACATCGTCCTCCACACGAGGCAGTGACTCGAACACGTTGAGCGGAATGGTGAGCTCGTACGCGACACCACCATCCGTCATCACTTCCACCGAATCGAGATCCTTCGCCACGAGCTTGCCTTTGAGCCGTGCGATCAAGCGAATCTCATCGGTTCGAGCTTCGGCAAGTCGGGCATCAACGCGTACGCGAGAGCAGCGGCCACGCCGTCAGCTGCGTCCGACGGCTGCGGCGCCGACTTCAGTCGCAGCAATCGCGTCACCATGAACTGAATCTGCAGTTTCGTTGCTGCGCCGGTGCCGGCGACTGCTTTCTTGATCTCGGATGGCGGATACTCGTGGATCTCGAGTCCGGCCTGCACGCCAGCCAGGAGAATGACACCGCGGGCGTGAGCGAGCACAACCGTGGTGCGCACGTTGCGCGCGTAGAAGATGTCTTCGATCGACAGCACTGTCGGCTGATGGCGGCGAATGAGCTCGGCGACGCCGTCGTGAATCTCGGCCAGCCGGCGCGAAAGATCGTCCCGAGGTCTCGTACGAATCACGCCACACTCCACGAGCGTGAGCGGATTGCGGCCTTCCTTGCGGACTACCCCGTAACCGGTGACTGCCGTGCCCGGATCGATGCCGAGCACGGTAATTGGCTTGGCATCACGCACCGGACATTTGCTCGACGTCCATGTCGAAATTCGCGGAGACCTTCTGGACGTCGTCTAGATCCTCGAGCTCGTCGAGCAGCTTCACGAGTGATTCCGCCGTCTTGCCTTCGACCCGCACCGTCGATTTTGGAATGAACGCGACTTCGGATTCGACGGTCTCGATGCCTGCTTTCTTGATCGCGTCCTCGACGGTGTGCACACCGTGCGGATCCGTTGTCACGACGAACTGGTCGCCTTCCGCCTTGAAATCCTCCGCGCCGGCGTCGAGCGCAACCTCCAGCACTTTGTCTTCCTCGTACTTGGTGCCGTCGATGTAGATCTGGCCTTTGCGATCGAAGAGGTATGCAACTGAGCCAGTCGAACCGAGATTGCCACCGAGCCGCGACATCTTGTGCCGAATGTCAGCAACGGTGCGGGTCGGGTTGTCGCTTAGTGCGGAGATGAGAATCGCGACGCCGCCGGGACCATAGCCCTCGTACTGCACTTCGGTGTACTGCACGCCCTCGAGGTCGCCCGTTCCTTTTTTGATCGCGCGCTCGATGTTGTCCTTCGGCATCGAAGCCGCCTTGGCCGCGTCGATCGCGGTTCGCAACCTTGGATTTCCATCAGGATCACCGCCGCCGATCTTGGCGGCCATCGTGATCTCTCGAATCAGCTTGGTAAACTGGGCACCGCGCTTTGCATCAGCGGCGGCTTTGTAGTGCTTGATTTGTTTCCACTTACTATGGCCGGCCATGTTCAGCTCGGTGGTAGTGTTGAACCAGGTGGAGCACTCGGACGCGCGTGCGCTGCGGTCGCGGTAGTGCCAGCGAGCTCCTGAATGAGATGGGTGAGCTCGAGCCTCGCTGCCTCATCTAACTGTGGCGGCACTGCTTTGACAAGATCTTCGAACGCCACTGCCAGTCGCGCTCGATCCTGCCCCGTTATCGCGCCGAGTACGCCGAACGCGGTCGATCGGATCCCGCTCGGAACGGCGAGGGACGACAGCCACTGCCTGGTGTTTTCGGTGCGCTCGATGGTCTGTTCTTTGGTCAGGTCGAACGGCGGCAGCATCCCGGCGCAAAGCCGCCCCAGCTGCAGGGTTGCCAGCAGAGTTTCGCGATCTCCGCCCAGGGACGCTCGTCCGGCTGCCGCCGCGAGGGAGCGGAACCGAAATGACGGCGTAACGAGTGCAAACTTGGGTAGCTGGCCGAGCACACTCCGAATCTAGGCACGGACTTGGCCTCCGGCTACATTCCCGACTATGGCCGTACCGGTCCTAAACCCCCCGAAATCCATACTTTGGGTCGATGATGAGGGCGAGCTTCTCGAGCCCCATCGCATCTTTTTGCGGTCCAAAGGCTATACCGTAGAGTGGGCATCCAACGCTGACGACGCCATCGAGCTGCTGAGGCGTCGTCCTTTCGACATCCTGCTGTTGGACGAGCAGATGCCGGGGAAGCGCGGCCTCGAGGTGTTTCGGGACGTCCGCGAGCTCGCGCCGTCGTTGCCGGTCGTTATGGTGACGAAGAGCGAGGAGGACTCGACGCTGAAGGAGGCAATCGGCGCCAACGTCCGCGACTACCTGGTGAAGCCGATTAATCCGCGTCAGGTGCTGACGGTGGTGACGCGGATTCTCGAAGGGCCGCGCATCCGTCAGCAGGCAATCGCGCGCAGCTTCGTCGAGCGGTTTCGCGCCATCGAGCTCGAGCGGGATCGGAATCTCGATTGGCGCGGCTGGATCGATCGCTACGACGAGCTGATGCGCTGGGACGTCGACCTCGCTGCCGCCGGCGAGATGGGATTGTACGAATCGCTGCAGGGACTTTATCCCGACATGCACCGCGAGTTCGCGACTTTCATCAAGGAACACTATCCCTGCTGGCTGACTGATCTCGAGAGCAATCGGCCGCCGCTGTCGATCGATATCGTCGGCGAATTTCTGCTGCCGATTCTGGAGCGCGACAAGAACGCGGTCTTCATCGTTGTCGATTGCCTGCGTCTCGATCAGTGGCGAGCGCTCGAGCCGCTGATGGCGCCCTACTTCGATGTCGAGACGACGCACTATTACGCCGTGCTGCCGACCGCGACGCCATATTCGCGCAATGCGTTGTTCAGCGGCTTGTTCCCCGGCGAGATCGCGGCGCGACTGCCGGATTGGTGGGGCAACGCCGATCGCGAAGACGAATCGTTGAATGCGCACGAGCGGGAGCTGCTCGAGACCCATCTCGAAGAACTGTGTGGTGGAAAGACTCCGGTGCGCTACCAGAAGATCTCGACGGCTGCCAACTCGGATGAGCTCGAGCGACATCTTGGAACCGCCATCGGCCCCGAGGGCGTCAGCGCGTTTGTGTTCAACTTCGTCGATCTGCTCACCCACGGCCGTAGCGAGTCGCAGATACTATATGAAGTGGCGCGCGACGAGATCGCCCTCCGCCAGATCACCCGCCAGTGGTTCCAGCGCTCGGCGTTGTTCAGCGTTCTAAAGGAAGCGTCGCGCCGCAAAATCTCCGTCTTGCTGACGACCGATCACGGTTCCATTCACTGCAACACGCCGGCGACCGTGTACGCCAAACGCGATGCTTCGGCTAACCTCAGATATAAGTTCGGCGAGGATCTGCGCGCGGAGAGGCCGGACCAGGCGCTGCTGTTCCCCAACGAAGACATCCTGCGCCTGCCACGGCGTGGTCCAGGTGGAAACACTCTGCTGGCGACGAATGACTGTTTCTTCGTGTACCCGACAAAGTTGCGCGAGTATCAGAGTCGGTATCGTGGATCATTCCTTCACGGCGGTGTGACGCCGGAAGAAGTGATCCTGCCGCTCGCTCTGCTCACTCCTCGCCGGTAATTGCTTGGGCGCAGCCGTCGCTCCGACAACTAATCGAATGACGTCGACGGATTCCGCGACGCAAGTGTCGGCGTACAAGCGGCTCATTCCATATTTGAGGCCGCATGCCTGGCGGATGGCGATCACCATCGGCTGCAACTTGCTGGCGGCACTGCTCGATGGATTTGCGATCGCCCTGCTGATCCCGTTCCTCAACATCCTCTTTCATCAGCCGGCGACGGCGCTGAAGTCGGGCTGGGTCTCGAAGCTGCTCGACGCCACGGTGGGGACGCAGATCGTTCCCGGCGACGAGATGCGCTCGCTGCGCAATGTCATCCTGCTCGTTCTAACGGCCGTCCTGCTCAAGAACATTTTCGTCTGGATCGCTGGTCAGTTCGGCGCGACGCTGCAGGAATACGTGACGCGCGACTTGAGGAACTCGGTCTACCGGCATCTCGCGCACCTGCCGCTCGGCTACTTCACCCAGATGAAGGCGGGACAAATCCTGTCTCGCGTGATCAACGACACCTTCGAGACGCGCTTGATCCTCACCCAGATCGTAACTCAGTCGCTGCAGAGCGCATCGCTGGTGATCGTGTACATCGCGATCCTGTTCAGCATTTCATGGAAGCTGTCGCTGATCGCGCTGATCATTCTTCCGCTGCTCGGAGTCTCGCTGCAGCCGATGCTGAGGCGACTGCGTCGTGGCAATCTTCGTCGTGGCAACGTCCACGGTGAGATGACCAGCGTTCTTCAGGAAACGATCAGCGGCATCCGCCTGGTGAAGGCGAGTGGCACTGAAGCATACGAAGAGGCGCGATTCGCCGACGGCAGCAACAAGTACGCGCGCAGCAGTCTCAAGATGACGCGGCTTGCGCTCGTTGCACCACCAGTCACCGAGATCATCGGCACTCTGATCGCGGTACTCGTACTTTGGGTCGGCGCCTGGCAGGTTTTGAGCGCGGGTACGATGACGGGCGCCACACTGCTCGCGTTTCTGACGCTGGTGCTGCGTCTGCTGCAGCCGCTGAAGCAGTTGTCGCAAATGCGCACTACCGCGCAATCGTCGCTTGCGTCCGCCGAGAGATTGTTCGAGATCCTCGACTCACCAGCGGAGTTTCAACGCGATCGCGGCACTCGCGACAAGGCGACATTCGATCACGAGTTGAAATTCGACGATGTCACTTTCGCCTATGGCGACGCACCAGTGCTGCGGAACATCGAGCTCAGTGTGCGCAAAGGAGAGGTGATCGCGATCGTAGGACCGAGTGGCTCGGGGAAGAGCACCCTGGTCGATCTGATCCCACGCTTTTATGAGCCGACCAGTGGACGCATCTTGATCGATGGCGTCGACACTCGTGAGATCAAATTGCCGGCGCTGCGCGCCCTGACCGGCATCGTCAGCCAGGAAACCGTGCTCTTCCACGACACCGTTCGCAACAACATCGCGTACGGTGCACCAGGTCGTTACACGCAAAAACAGATCGAGGATGCTGCGAAGGCGGCCAACGCGCACAGCTTCATCATGGAGCTGCCGAACGGCTACGACACCCTGTTGGGCGAGCGCGGAACACGACTTTCAGGGGGTCAACGCCAGCGTCTGGCGATTGCACGAGCCTTGCTCAGTGATCCGCCCATCCTCATCCTCGACGAGGCAACTTCCGCACTGGACACCGAATCGGAACGTCTGGTTCAGGAAGCGGTAGATCGTTTACTCCAGGGAAGAACCGTCTTCGTGATCGCGCACCGGCTGTCGACAATTACCCACGCCGATAGAATCATTTTCCTCGATCGTGGCGAGATCGTCGAACAGGGGAATCACACCGAGCTCCTTGCGCTGGGCGGAGCGTACTCGCGCCTGTACTCGCTGCAATTCGGTGACGCGAACGGTCAAGGCGACACTACAGCGAACACGATGACAAATCGTCTCGCACAACCGGCCGGCTAAAGAGCATCCGTGCACGTCCTATTTCTGCATAGCGCACGCGAGTGGTCAGGGACCGCGCGGCTGTTTGCCCGCGCGGGGCGCGGAATTTCCGAGCGGGGCGCCAAGGTGACACTACTCGTCGCACCCGACAGCAATGTGCACCTGGCTGTCTCGCCGCGTCGTCAGCCCGGACAGCCGCGCCACACCCCCATTCCTGAGCCGTTCGAGATCATCCCATTTTCGACCGAGGGATGGTTTCTGTCCGCCGCGCGCCGGCTGCGGGGAATTTTTCGCCGCTGGGATGCCGATACGATCTTCGTCAGCACCAATCGCGAGCACCTGATAGCGGCGACAGCCTGCTGGCTGAGTCGCAACGGCTCCGTCGTCCGCTGGACTCCGGCGGGCAAAAGGCTCGATCTCGATTTCGCAGGCACCGTAGCGTCGCGCCTTGCAAGAACGACCTACCTGTTCGCGAGCGAGATCGATCGCCGACAGAACAAGCTGCCCAAGAATGCCGTCGACGGCCTGGTGGCGAAGATCGGAGTCGATGTCTCAACGTATTCTGCTGAAGCCCAGAAACCCGCCGAGCCCGACGGTGCGCCATCTGGAGAGGAGAGCGCCAAGCCTTCGAAGTATATCGTCTGCATCTATGATCCGACTTCGCGCGGGCGCGCCGCAACCGCGATTCGCACGATCTCCATGCTCGCTCCGAGGCATCCCGATCTCCGACTGATCATCGTCGGCCCTCGTTCAGATGACGAAGACCTGCGCATGCAGGCGGCGGCGCTGCGAGTTCTGCATCTCGTCAGCTTCCTCGGCGAGCGCGACGATGTCATCAACCTGCTGATGGATGCACATCTCGGCTGGGTTGTCGCCGAAGCAGACACTGGCGCCTATGGCATCCTAGACCTGATGGCCATCGGCGTTCCTGCTGTCGCGAGCGAAGGCGGCGTTGCCGACCGCTACATCGCCAACGGCATCACGGGAGCCTTGTATCCGCCCGACGACTCAGCATCGACTGCGGCGACGGTGGCAGGGCTGCTCCTCAGCGACGAATCCCGCGTGGCGATGGGAAAGGCCGCGCGCACCAGAGTAGCGCGTGAATTCCCGGAGACCGACATGATCGAAGGATTCGACCGCGCGGCAAACAGTGCGCGCACTAGGAGTCGTCGGGGGTGAGTAGAGCGGGCCGCGGCTCCCCCGACGTGACGGCGGTGATCGCGGCACACAACGAATCCGCGAACATCGAAGCCTGCATTGCCAGCCTCGACTGGACACGCGAGGTGATAGTCGTCGAGAACGATTCGATCGACGATACAATCGACCGAGCACGGAACGCCGGCGCGACAGTCATTAGCCCGGCATTCTCAACGATTGGTGTAGCGCGCAACAACGCCATCGAGCGAGTTCAGACACCCTGGGTGCTTGTTCTGGACGCCGACGAGCGCTGTACACCTGAGCTTGCCACTGAGATTCGCGAGCGGGTCAAGCTGCCGGGCGAAAACGTCGCGTTCAGAGTTCCGCGCCGGAACTACTTCCTCGGTAAGGAGATCGGCCATGGGGGCTGGGGCAGCGACAAACCGATCCGACTGTTTCGCCGAGAGATGCGGTATAACGCCAATCTGGTGCACGAGCACGTGAATGTGACCAAAGGAGCAATCGGTGAAGTCAGAAACTCGCTCCTTCACTACACGTACACGTCGCTCGACCAATACTTTGAAAAGTTCGATCGCTACAGCAAGTGGTGGGCGCAGCAGAATTTCGCCAACGGGCGACGAGCAACTGCGGCGGCGGTATTATTCAAACCCCCGGCGCGTTTCGTCTCGATGTATTTGCTGAAAGGCGGATTCCGGGATGGCGGTCACGGTTTGATCCTCGCCGCGCTCGCCGCGGCGAGTGTGATGGCGAAGTATGCGAGACTCTGGGAACGATCTAGAACGGCGGCAAGGCGTTGAGAGTCCTAATCATCGGCAGCAACAAGAAATGGAGAATGGAGCGCAGCACCGAGCGCGCTCTCAAACGGGCCGGCCATACCACCCGTCTGTTCGATGACAAGCGGAGCAAGCAATTGCTCGGTTCGAGCTTCGTACAGCGCCGTGCGCTGTCGATCGCGAATTCATTCAAGCCGGATTTCGTGCTGCTCGGAAAATGCCAGGCGCTTGCGCTCGACACCGTCGGCAAGATCATCGCCGGCAAGCCCAACGCGATGTGGTACCACGACCCGCCGTCGTTCCGCAACATCAAGCGTCCCGATATCCGGCACGTTGCCGATGTCGGCAGGCTCTCGCAGACATTCTTTGTCTCCGGGTTCGCCGACGAATGGAAGAAGCTTGGCTTGCCGGCAAAGTTTCTTCCTTCGGCCGCTGACAAGGAGCTCGGTCCCAGAAAGCCGGAAAGCAACCTGGGATCCGACATCACCTTCATTGGCACCGGCTACGACCGATCGCGAGCATCGTTTCTCGCGAAAATCGCCAAGCGGTTCCAGCTCAAGGTTTGGGGCCCGGGTTGGGAAGAGTGGCGTAAGGAGCTGAACTGGACCGGTCGCGCTGTTTACGGCCCTCCTTTCGCGAGTGTGTGCTCGAGCTCGAAGATCGTTCTCGGCATCAACCCGACCATCGCGCGCGGTGCGACGAATTACACATCAGACAGAACCTGGATGGTCATTCAGGCGGGTGGGTTCTATCTTGGCGAGGGCACTGACGGCATCACCTCGCTGCTGCGCGAAGGCGATCATTGCGCCTGGTACAAGGATCTGGAGCAGTGTCTCGACCGCTGTGCCTATTACCTTGCCAATCCTGCCACGCGCGAGCGGGTGCGACGGCAGGGACAGCACTTCGTCGCCGAACACCACACCTTCGACCAGCGCATCCACAATCTTCTATCCGGCGAAGAGTTCCATAATCCACTCGGCTAGGTATCCGTGAGTCGACATTTATTTGTCACTCAGGATTACGGCCCCGATCTCGGTGGAATGGCTCGGCGACACGTGGAATTGTGCCGTCGCTTTGGAGATGGCGAAGACACTGTCATGAGCGTGTCGACAGTTGCATCGCCCGGCGCCGTCGCATTCGACCAGCACGAGGATTATCGGATTTTCAGGCAGCCGTTCCCGTTTCAGCGCGCCAACCGGTTCTCGAATCAGCTGCGCTGGGCGCGCTGGCTGACGTCCAATCGCGCCACAAAATTCGATGTGCTGCACTGCGGTAACATCCGCCCAGTCGGGTACGGGGTCCGCTGGGCCAACCGACGCCTCGGCCTTCCATATCTTGTCTATGTGAACGGTGGTGATCTGTTGCGTGAGCGCAGGAAGTCAGAGCGCAGTGCAGTCAAGCGGATGTCGGCGCGCTCGATCATGGGCAACGCAGCGGGAATCGTCGCGACGTCGAAGTGGGTTGCTCAGCTCGCGACAGACGTAATGACTGAAGTCGGCGTTGAGAAGCTGCCGCCTGTTGCCGCACTCGATCTCGGCACCGATCCCGTTCATTTCAATCCGTCGCGTGATACGGGCGCACTACGCCGGCGATGGGGTGTCGGTGATGCGCCGATTATGCTGACCGTTGCGCGCCTGGTTCCGCATAAGGGCCAGGACATGGGCATCCGCGCGTTGGCGATGCTCGCGCACGACTTCCCTCAGCTTCGCTACATAATGGTAGGCGAAGGGCATGACGAGCAGCGGCTTCGCGCGCTCGCCCGCGAGCTGGGGGTGGCTGATAAAATCGGATTCGTCGGGGCGATGCGCGACGACGAATTGCCGGAGGCGTACGCAACTTCGACGATCTACCTGGGCGCGTCACGCGTCGATCGCGAGATCAATGTAGAGGGCTTTGGCATCTCGTTTCTCGAAGCAGGCGCATCAGGTATTCCATCCGTTGCCGGCGACTCCGGAGGCGTGCGTTCAGCGGTGCGTGATGGCGAGACGGGAATCGTCGTTCCGCCGACCGACGTCGATGCAATCGCCGACGCAATCCGTGCGCTGCTCGTGAACTCCGAGCGACGGAAGCAAATGGGGCGGGCGGCGCGTCACGCAGTGGAAACGCACTACAACTGGGACCGCGTTGCACGGGACACGCGCGAGTTCACCAACCAGGTCACGCGTTCCGGGTGACTGCCAGGCCCAGGAAAAAACCCACGCTTGCCCACCGCGCCGAGTACTACGCCATGCGCGGAATACTCGGCGTGCTGCGCACAATGACCTGGGATGCGGCGTGCAGGGTCGGCGAGCGGCTCGGCGTGTTGGGGTACCGCCCGCTCAACATCCGTAAGCGCGTCGTCGAGAGGCAGATCGGAGCCGCGTTTCCGAATCTGAATCGTGACCAGGTGAAGGAGCTCGCCCGCCAATCGTACGCCCATCTCGGCCGTACCTTCGTCGAATCCGCGCTGTTCGACACCATCGGTAAGCAAGGTGTGCTGGACATCGTCGACGAAGTTCACGGCTGGGAGCATATCGACAATCAGATCGCCAAAGGGCAGGGGATCGTGTTTGTCACGGGTCACCACGGCAACTGGGAGCTCGCGGGCGCCTATGTCGCCGCGCGCGATATTCCGCTCGACGCGATTGCGCGCGGTATGGCCAATCCGCTGACCGACGACTACGTGACGCGCGTCCGGGAAGCGACCGGGATGATCATCGTGCACGACGCCGACGCCGTTCGGCGCGCGCCCAGATCGCTGCGTGCTGGACGCGGCGTCGCGTTCATCGCAGACCAGGGCGTTTTGGGTCTCGCTTCGACGTTCGTCCCGTTCTTTGGGCGGCCTGCAAAGACTCCCCGCGGTGCCGCGGTATTCGCCTTGCGATTCGAAGTGCCCGTAATTTTCATGCTCGCTTTGCGTAAGCCCAGCGGAAAGTTTCGCGTCATCGTCGAGCGGATCGAGCCGAAGCGAACAGGAGACATGGAGAAGGACGTAGACAGGATCGTAGCGGAGTTCACCGCGCGACTCGAGCACTGGGTGCGAGAGGAGCCGGCGCAATACTTCTGGCAACATCGCCGTTGGCGACGGCAGCCTCCCGACACACCGCCGGAGCTGCGAGATCCATCGGCCTGAGTAAAAGGAGCAACTGACTGGATGCTCGATCCAAAACAGCGGCACAGATTCTTTCACGATAATCGCGCGCGCGTTGGGATCGCCGTCGTCATCATCATGGGGCTGGCCGCCATCCTTGCTCCGTTGATCGCCCGGCAAAGTCCGGTCACCATCGATTTGCTCCACATTCTCCAGCGCCCGAACGCTCAACATTGGCTGGGAACCGATATACAGGGCCGCGACATCTGGTCGCGACTGATTTATGGAGCGCGAGTGTCGCTCACGGTTGGACTGATTTCGCAGGGGATCGCGCTGACGCTGGGCGTGACGATGGGTTTGCTCGCCGGATTTTATGGCGGCTGGGTCGACGAGGTCGTCATGCGATTGGCAGACGTGACCCTGGCTTTTCCGACGCTGCTGCTGCTGATCGCGATGGTTGCGGCGCTCCAGCCGTCGCTCACCGTCGTGTTCGTGGTCATCGGACTGGTAGGCTGGGCCGGCATGGCGCGCATCGTCCGCGGTCAGGTGCTGGTGGTGCGGCAACTCGAATACGTCCAGGCGATCAAGGCGCTTGGCGCCGGTGATTTCCGGATCATGGTGCAGCACGTGCTGCCGAACGTTATCGCACCGGTTGTGATTGCCGCGACCCTCGGCGTCGCCGGCGCAATCATGGCTGAGGCAGCGCTCTCGTTTCTCGGACTCGGTGTGCCGCCACCGGCGCCCAGCTGGGGTTCTATGATTGCTGACGGGCGCGATCTGGATCAACTTCGTCGCGCGCCGTGGACCTCGGTTTTTCCGGGAATGGCGATCGGCGCCGCTGTTCTTGGCTTCAATCTGCTCGGCGATGCGCTACGCGATGCGCTCGATCCGCGAGTCTACTATCGCGAGACCAAAGAGAGTAAGGAGAAAGAGGAAGTAACGCAGTCTGCCACCCAACCTTAATCGCAAACCGGAGGTTGATCATGCTGCTCCAGGTCACGCAGGCACCTGTTCAGACTGTTCCGGTTCAAACGCAGGTCGTTCACCCTTCCTTCACTGACACCCTGATCGGGTCATTCCGCGACGCGTTCTCGATGATACTCGGCGCGATTCCGCGGATCCTCGGCTTTATCGTAGTCGTCGCAATCGGCTGGTTCGTGTCGACTCTCGTCGCGCGCGCAATGCTCGGCCTGTTGCGCGCAATTCGTTTTGACGAGCTGATGCAGCGTTCCGGCATCTCAGATTTCATGAACAAGATGGCGACTGGAACTGATTCCGCAGGCATCGTCGCCGGAATAGTGAAGTGGATCATCCGTGTAGTCGTGCTGCTGGTCGCCTTCGACGTGCTTGGCTTGCCCGCGGTGTCGGACGTGATGCGCCAGTTGCTGCTGTGGCTGCCGAATCTGGTGGTCGCTGTCTTCGTTCTCTTCATCGGCGGCATCGCCGCGCGTGCGATTGCCAACATCGTGCGTGGTGCAACCGCCGAGGCCGGCTTCGCGAATCCGGAAACGCTCGCGAACGTGGTAAGGACGACAGTGTGGGCATTCGCGATCGTCGTTGCGATCAATCAGCTCGGCATCGCGACGAATCTGATCAACACGCTGTTCACGGGCTTCGTCGGCGCCCTCGCTTTAGCCTGCGGTCTCGCATTCGGTTTGGGGGGCCGCGATCTAGCTTCGCGTTCCCTGGAGAACTGGTACGACCAAGCCCAAGAGGTCAAACCGCGGCGTCGAACGCGCATCGACGAGTAATGTCTATGGTGCGGACTTCCAGAGAGGACTAACGGCAGCGCTCTTAGTCCGCGCTGCTAGTCCGCATTACAGCGATTACAAGTGCGGCGCAATTGCTGCCGTTGCCTTCTCTGACGTGAGGATCGGAATAACCTCGAAATCGACGATGTCGTTCCAGTTAGCCATCCATTCGTCGAGAAGTGTACGGTCATCGCAGTCCATCACCTGAAAGCAGCGCTCGAAGTCGGTGGTGACCCAGCTGGATAGGTACCGCGCACCGGTCGGACACATCCGCCCTTTCTCTTTGAAGCGACGATAGACGGGTTTTGGGTCTCCGTCGCGGTACTTCTCGATCACCATGAAGAGCATGTGAGCCTCGGCTCGAGCGATCAGCGCTTGAACGCTGTCGGATGCTTTGGTTGATACAGGCCGATGTTCGCACCGCTCGGCAGCGAGAATGTCGTCACGATTCCCCAGGGCGGTTCGACGACGCGCGTGAAGTTCACTTTCTTGCCACGCAACTTGTTCATCGTCGATTCGAGATCGTCGCACATCAGATAAACAGCCGCACCGGTGACGGCGTCTTGAGAGTTCGGAGGAACCGTCGCGTCTCCCGGGTGAACTGCGATTTCGCCTGGTGGCAGAGCAAATATCATCCAGCCACCGCCGACATCCACCGACGACAGCTCGAGGACGTCGCGCAGAAATGCGCGATCCGCATCGGCATTGGTGCTGTAGATCAGGAAGTGCGCACCGAAAATCGCCATAACCACCCCTCTTATCCGACTAGGCTCGGATCAAACCGTAATCCCGCGCTCCTTTGCGTAGCAGATGATAGCCACCGGCGAGCGGAGCCGTCGAGCCCAGTGTCGTGTCAGCGTTGGCGCGTTGCCCATTGAGATAGACGCCGCCCTGCTCGAGAAGCCGCCGCGCGGCGCTCTTCGATGCAGCAAGTCCTAATGCAACGAGCGCATCGATCACCGACGGCACCTGCGTCTCCGAGTACGGGACCTCCCGGCTTAGCGCCTGTAGAACCGCCTGAGAAAGACCTGTCGGGTCGGCTTTGCCGAACAGAACCTTCGACACTTCCTCCGCTACTCGTGCCGCTTCCTTGCCGTGCACGCGCGCGGTGACATCGCGAGCCAGCGCCTGCTGCGCTCCTCGCTTCTCGGGCGCGTTCTCGATCAAGCCTTCGAGCGACTCGATCTCGTCGTGCGAAAGCAGGGTGAACATGCGCAGGAATTTGCCGGCATCGCGATCGTCCACGTTGATCCAATATTGATAGAACTTGTACGGAGACGTGCGCGATGGGTCGAGCCACACCGCGCCAGCTTCAGTCTTGCCGAACTTCGTTCCGCTCGCCGTTGTCACCAGCGGTAGTGTCAGTGCGTGCGCGGTTTTGCCCTCGACGCGCCGAATCAGCTCCATACCGGCAGTGATGTTGCCCCACTGATCGCTGCCGCCCATCTGCAGGGTCACCCCTTCGCGACGGTTCAGCTCGAGATAGTCGTAGGCCTGCAACAGCATGTAGGAGAACTCGGTGAACGAGATTCCTCCTTCGATCCTCGACTGCACCGATTCCTTCGCCAGCATGTAGTTCACTGTGAAGTGCTTGCCGATGTCGCGCATGAAGTCGACAGCCTTGAGCTGAGTCAGCCAGGTCGCGTTATCGCGCATGCGCGCTGCCTGCGGTCCGCTGAAGTCGAGAAACTGAGAGAGCTGTTTCTCGATCGCGCGTGCGTTGGCCGCGATCTCATCGAGCGACATCAGCTGCCGCTCGGTGCTGCGACCACTTGGATCGCCGATCATTCCAGTGCCGCCGCCGACCAGAGCAATTGGCTTGTGCCCGAAGCGCTGCAAATGAACCAGACCCATCACCGGCACGAGATTCCCGATGTGGAGACTCGAGGCCGTGGGGTCAAACCCTACGTAACCGGTCAATTCGCTCGTTGCGAGAGCGTCCGCCAAACCGTCCGTGTGTTGGTAGACCATCCCACGCCAGGACAGCTCGTCCACCAGTGATTTTCCTGCGCTCATGCGGGGAAGATAGGGACGCACGACCCACGTGTCACCTTGGGTGTATCACAGTTATCTTTTTCACTCCGCATGGCCGCCGCTCCGACGCCGACTACTACCACGACGACCAACAAGATCCCGTTCCATAAGCGCCATCCGACTTTCGTTCGCGTGGTGCTGTTGTCATTCACTTTCCTGGTCGCGGTCGGTGTCGGCGCTCTCTACGGCACCTGGTCGCTGATCTGTCGCGGCAGTCAGTGCCCGTCGATCGAGATCCTCTCCGAATACACTCCGCACCAGACGTCCAAGCTGTACGCGATCGACGGGAGATTCATCGCCGAGCTCGGCCTGGAGAAGAGAACGCTCGTCAAGATCGACGAGATTCCCAAGCTCGTGCAGGACGCATTTATCTCCACGGAAGACAAGCGCTTCTACGAGCATGCCGGGATCGACTGGCATCGCGCCGCCAGCGTGCTGATCCGCTCGCCGCTCCACGGCTACTCCCAGGGATTTTCCACCATCACGATGCAGCTCGCGCGCAACGTCTTCCCCGAGAAAATCTCGCGCGAGAAAAGCATCATTCGAAAGATCAAAGAAGCCAAGGTCGCCCGCGCGATCGAGGCCAAGTACGACAAGAAGAAGATTCTTGAGCTGTACCTGAATCAGATCGACCTCGGCCACGGTGCCTATGGCGTCGAGACCGCGTCGCAACGCTACTTCGGAAAATCGGTTCGTGATCTGAACATCGCGGAAGCGGCCACCCTCGCCGCGCTGCCAAAGGCCCCTGCTCGCTACAATCCTGTGCGCTTCCCTGAGCGCGCGATCCAGCGTCGCAACACCGTCATCGAGCTGATGCGTCAGAACGGCAAGATCAGCGATGCCGATGCCAGTCGCGCCAAAGCCTATCCGCTGCAGCTTGCTAACAAGGCGGCTACGGGTGAGACCGCGCCGTATTTCGTCGAATGGGTTCGCCAGCAGCTCGACGCACAGTTCGGCAAGCAGCTTTACGAGCAGGGGCTCAAAGTCTACACGACGCTCGATCTCGACATGCAGGGCGCCGCCGAGCGTGCTGTGCTGAACCAGGCCCGTGCGATCGAGGGCGGGAAGTTCGGGCCGTACCAGCACGAGTCTTACGAGCATTATATCGCGCACCGCGAGGGAGATGAGGGAAGCGGTACTTCTCCATATCTGCAGGGAGCGTTTCTCGCGCTCGATCCGCGCACCGGCGCTGTCCGCGCCATGGTCGGCGGTCGCGACTTCGAGGACTCCAAATTCAATCGTGCAGTACAGGCGCTGCGCCAACCTGGCTCGACGTTCAAGCCGATCGTCTACACCGCTGCGATCCAGAACGGCCGGCCCGCTTCATACATCGTTAACGACAGTCCGCTCGTGCTGCAGGTGCCTGGGCAGCCGGAGTGGGCGCCGCAGAACTACGATCTGAAATTCCTGGGCGAGATTCCTTTGCGCGAATCTCTCTATCTCTCGCGTAACGTCTCAACGGTCCGCCTGGGCATGGAGCTCGGCGAGCAGACCGTTATAAACGAGGCGCGCAATTTTGGCATCACCTCTCCCATTCCGCCGTATCCATCGATCCACATCGGCGCGGCCGACGTTTATCCGATCGAGCTGATCTCGGGCTATACCGCATTCGCCAATCTGGGAGTCAGAGCGACGCCGAACGCGATTCTGCGGGTCGAGAATCAGAAGGGTGAGATCCTCTGGCAGCCGACGCCGACACGAACGCAGGTGATGTCGCCCGAAGAAGCCTGGATTATGGTCGACATCATGAAGGACGTCATTCGACGCGGGTCCGGCGCTGGAGTGTGGGCATCGGGCTTTCATTATCCCGCGGGTGGTAAAACCGGGACCACCAATGACGGCACCAACGTCTGGTTCATCGGCTACACGGCCGACCTCGTCGCCGGTGTCTGGTTTGGTCTCGATCGTCCGCAGAAAATCAAAGACAACGCACAAGGCGGCGTGCTCGCTGCGCCGGCATGGACTGCGTTCATGACGGAAGTCTACCGTCGCAAGCCGATTCCCCCTGACTGGCCCAAGCCGGCATCAATCGTCACTCGGGAGATCGACTTCAGCAGTGGATTGCTGCAGACGCCCTATTGTCCGCGCAATCTCGTGGGAAGCGAGTTCTACATCTCCGGAACGGAGCCGACACGCGATTGCGACAAGCATGGCCCATACGCGCAGCAGTTCGGGGTGCCGCAAATCGACACCACTCCGCTGCCGATCACCCCGCCGGTTCCGTCCGGTGGGAACAGAAATCCGGTCAACGTGACGCCGCCGCCTCTGCAGCCGGGCTATGAGCCGGTGCCATCGCGCAATCGCACGCCGACGGTGTTCGACACGACGCGCCGCGATAGTCTGCGCCGACCGACAGTCTTTGATACTACGCGCCGGCGGCCCGCTCGACGCGATTCAGCGCCGCGCAATCCAGCCGACACCGCGCCACCTCCGGATCGCAGTCCGATCCCACCGCGGTAATGCGCTATCACGCGCGTTGGGTGCTGCCTATCACCCAGCCGCCGATTGAAAACGGAACGGTCGTCGAGCGCGACGGACGCATCACCTACGTAGGTCCGCGCGTCGATGCCCCGGCCGGAGACGACTACGATCTCGGCGACGCACTTCTGCTACCGGGACTCATCAATACACACACTCATCTCGAGTTAACCGCAATGCGCGGTTTTCTCGAAGACCTGGATTTCGCCGACTGGATCGACAGGCTGCGGCAGAGTCGAAACGAGATATTGCAGTCACCGATCCTTCTCGATTCCGCACGCCTCGGAATTCTCGAAGGGCTCGAGGCCGGCATCACAACCTACGCCGACACGTGTTCCAGTGGAGTCGCATTGCAGGCGATGCGCGAGCTGAACGTGCGCGGCGTGATGTATCAGGAGACTTTTGGTCCCGATCCGGCTGCATGTGACGCCGCGATTCAGGCGTTGGAATCGCTCCTCGACACGTTCACGCCGCAGCAAACAAATCTCGTAAAGCTGGGCGTCTCCCCTCACGCGCCCTACACGGTCTCGAATTCTTTGTACAAGGCGACTGCCAAACTCGCGCGCGATCGTCGATTGCCACTCGCAATGCACATCGCTGAAAGCGCGGCCGAGGAGGACATTGTGGTGCGCGGTGAGGGGCCGTTCGCTAATCGCTGGCGCAAGCGGGCCATCGAAGTGAAAAAACGCGCTCGCTCACCGATCGCCCTGCTGGAAAATCAGGATGTGTTGCAGGCTGGCGCGCTCCTGATTCATTGCGTTCGCGTCGACGACGAAGACATCAGGACGATTGCGAGACGCGGCTGTTCGGTCGCGCACTGTCCTGCCTCGAACGCGAAGTTCGGTCACGGCGTCGCGCCGCTGCTGCCGATGATCTCAGCCGGAATTCCGGTTGGCATCGGCTCCGATTCCGTCGCCAGCAACAACCGGATGGATATTCTCGACGAAGCTCGGCTCGCCGTGCTCACCCACCGCGCAATCACCCGTCGACACGACGCATTCGGGGCCCACCAAGCGCTCACGCTCGCTACGATTGGCGGCGCACAGGCGATGGGTATTGACGACAAGGTCGGCTCGTTGGAGGTGGGAAAGGAAGCCGACTTCGCGGCCTTCAAAGTCGACATCCCTCGCACGACCCCACTCGGCGATCCCTATTCAGCGGCAGTCTTCGCGCTTCCCGGCCGCTCCGCCGAGCTCGTGACAGTACAAGGAAGGGTCTTGGTCGAGCGCGGCACCGCGCGGGCCGCCGACCCAAAACTCACGCAACGTGTCCAAGACGCGGGGACCGCCCTCGCTCGGTGGAGCGCAGCCAAAGCCATTACGCCCGTATAACACTGCAAACTGAGATCTGTGCATCCTCTGCCAACTCCCACCTTTGGTTGACGATCTGGCGGAAACACCACAAACCAGTGGCGAGAGACGTAGCGAATAGCCATTCCAACCCGGTATCTTCAACACTCCTCCCTCAAGGATCCAGCTCAATGGCGGTCGATAACCACCACCGCATCTGGCGCGACGGAAAATTCGTTGATTGGGAAGACGCGACGATTCATGTCATGAGTCACGTCGTCCACTACGGTTCCAGCGTCTTTGAGGGAATACGCTGTTACGAGACTCCAAACGGCCCTGCCGTTTTCCGACTTAGCGCTCACATGCGCCGGTTCGCGGATTCCTGCCGAATTTACCGCATGCCGCTCACCTACTCGCCCGACGATCTGTCACAGGCCGCAGTCGAAACAGTCGCTGAGAATAATCTCCCTCACTGTTACCTGCGGCCGGTTGCTATCCGGACCGGTGAGCAGATGGGCGTGCTTCCACACGACACCCCGCTCGAAGTCTTTATCATTCCGTGGACCTGGGGCACGTACCTCGGCGCTGATGCGCTGAAGAACGGCGCTGACGTCTGCGTCTCCAGCTGGAGACGGCCCGCACCCGATACCATTCCGACTCTTGCCAAAGCCGGTGGCAACTACCTCGGCGGACAGCTGTCCAAGATGCAGGCGCGTGTCGACAACTACGTCGAAGGCATCATGCTCGACTCGTTCGGCCACGTCTCGGAAGGCAGCGGCGAGAATCTTTTCCTGGTGCGTGACGGCAAACTGTTCACGTCGACGATTTCATCCGGTATTCTGCACGGAGTGACGCGCGATTCGGTGATGCAGATCGCCCGCGACATGGGCATCGAGATCGTTGAAGGCTCGATCCCCCGCGAGATGCTCTATATCGCTGACGAATTGTTCTTCACCGGTACCGCCGCCGAGATCACCCCGATTCGGTCAGTCGACCGCATTCCGGTTGGTCCCGGCAAGCCAGGTCAGATAACGCTGGCGATACAGCGCGAGTACATGGGCATCGCGCAGGGAACGCTCGAAGATCGTTATGGCTGGCTGACCCCGGTTCCGGCTCGTCAGGCTTCCTCGACCGGCTCACGAAAGGTGAGACGCGAGCCGGTTGGGGATATGTCCGCGTCTGCATTCTAGGTTTGGAGAGCCGAAACTACTAACTGAAGAAGCTCTGCCGGCAGCAAACTACTAACTGATGAATACCTGCCGGCAGCCGGTCAGCCCGGGAGCATGCTGTCCCGAGCTTTATTTAGTAACGGCTCGTGGCTGCCGGCTGCAATGGCTCGAAGGCGCAGACAGGTCGTCATCCGTTGGTAGTTTGCTGCCGGCAGGTAGTCATCAGTTGGTCGTTCAAACCGTAACGCCGCCTAATAGCTGGTCGTCGGTATCTAAGAGAGCCAGACACAAGCTGTTGGTGTAGTACAGGTTGTATATTTGGGTGGGTTTGCCCAGGAGGAGTGCTTGATCGTTGGTTGTCTGGCACTGAATGCTTCGTTCGAGCCGTTGACGATGGTTCCGCTGCGCCGCGCCTTGCGGCTCGTCATCGACGGAAAAGCGGAAATCGTTGAAGCAGATTCTGATCGCGTCGTTCGATCAGAGAAGTTGACGCTGCCGCGTCCCGCCGTGATCCGGTTGATGCGCTTCATCCACGTCCCCCGCCGATTCCGCCGTCAGGTTACGAATACCTTCCTGTTCGCACGCGATCGCTATCGCTGCCAGTATTGCGGCCGCCTCCAGATCGAGCTCAAGCCGCGCGAGTCGCTGACGCGGGACCATCTGATCCCGCTCTCACGCGGCGGCACCAACGACTGGGGCAACGTCGTTACCGCTTGCAGCCCTTGCAACACCAGGAAGGCGAACAACCTTCCGAGCGAGATCGGGATGCACCCGCTGCACGCGCCCGTCGAGCCGCACTTCGTCCATCTGAGCTGGGCCGTCCGCCGCCTCACCCCGACCCAGGCCAAGTACATCCGGATTTTCTACGGGGAAGAGACGCTTCACCATCTGGAAGATCTCGAGCACCGGCATGCTGCCAACCAGCTGCACGGACATCATCCGAAAGCTGTTTAACTACGAGCTGAAGACTACCAGCCGGCAGCAAACTACTAACTGATGAAGACCTGCCTGCAGCCCAACAGCCTTTGCAGCCGGCAGCCACGAGCCCATAAACCATACGGCCAGCCGAAAGGCTGGCCGTTTTGTAGCTCGGGGCCGCTGGCTCCCGGGCTGAAAAGCTGCCAGCAGGTAGTCATCCGTTAGTAGTTTGCTGCCGGCTGTTTCTCTTCAGTTCGTATCTCTACGGCCGGAATGTCCCCGTTCTCGCTTCGTAATGCCGTTTTTCTCCACCGAGTAATCGAACTATCAGAGTTCGCACCCCGCGACCAATCGCAGTCCCGGGATTCTTTTTTCCGCTGACCGCCGGCTTCAGCTCCCCGCGCAGCCACCGATTCACCTCGTCCAGATCGCTCAGCGACAGCGTCTCGACATCCAGCAGCAGGTTGTAGTAGCCGCGCGCACCCTTCTTGGGCAGCGAGATTTCCACTCGGTACGGCCCCTCCACCGCGTTCTCGGCATCGGCGGCCTCCACATACTCGCCTAGCGACTGCGGTTTGTTGTTGATCAGCCGCACCACCTGATACTTCTTGCCGAGCACGTCGTACTTCATCACCACATCCCACTCGGCGGCTGCTTTCAGATCGTCGAACCATCGCCCGGATTGCCAACGTTCGAGACGGTAATGCAGTCGGGCAGGGAAGCCGTTCGCCAGCAGGTCGCGCATCGCCGGATCCGCGAGCAGTCCCGATGACGCGACCGATGGCGGCTCGTCTCCCCACGCGTTACCCGGCGGAGGCAGTACTTCCAGACGCGTTTTCTGCGCGGCAAGCGGAGATGCGAACGCCGTCAGCATCAGCGCGAGCGCTGCCACTCTCCACCAGCTGAAAACAGTTCCGTGAACCGTCATTCGCCGCACTAGAATCGCCGGTGCACTCTGAGGAATACGTTCGCCGGCTCTTTCGAGCTCGACACCGCTTTCGCCACGTACACGCCGATGATGCCGAGATCGAGTCCCAGACCGACGTCGGTGCGAAACGTTCCGAAACGCGGGAAGCTGTGTGACGAGTACTGCAGCGTTCCCGACGGCTGACCGACCAGCCATCCACGCCCTGCATCGACGAAAGCAACGATCGTCGGCTGCACCGTGAATCCGATACCGCGCAGCCGGATTGGTCGCGCGTTCAGAAAATCCAGCAGTGATGAATGCAGTTCCTGTCGATATTCGAGCTCGCCCAAGGCAACGCGTTCGCACTGTGCCGGACTGCCGGGTGGAATGGTGATGCCATCGCTGCATTCCGATACATCAACAGGCCCGTCGTATTTGCGGAAATCGAACCCCGGCACAGTGCCGACACCGCCGACCGAGAATCTTCTTTGCAGCGGAAGGTCGTCCCCGTTCAGCCAGCCGCCCAGCACCAGCCTGCCATTGATCCACGTCGTCGGTGACAGACGGTTATAGCGACGGAGGTCCACCAATCCGCGGCCGTAGCTTACGTGAGGGGTGACTGGAGTTCGGGCGATTGGCGATGTCGCTCCGAAGTCGGTGATGTCGCCGACTCCGTGCTCGTATTCGGCCTGAATCAGCCAGCCAGTCGATGGATTGTCCGGATCATTTCTGGTGTCGACATTGGCGCGCAGCACTCCGATGTGAAAACGACCGGCATCGAAAGTCGGATTGGTTCTCCACGATTTGCCGTTGCCGAAGACGGAAAACACCCGCCTCGCATCGGGAGAGGCCCACCGCTCATCGCTGAAGTCGAGCGACAAGCTGCTGCGCGCGCTCATGTTGAATGACGCGCTAGCCATCGCTCCGTGTCTGTTGTACCAGTCGCGGAAATCGCGGTGCCCGAAGAACGCGGCCAGTCCGGCATCGGGATCGGGCAGATGCCATGGCTCTACCGCAGCCATCACATCGTAAGAAGAAAGCGCTAGACCGTAACCACGCCCACGTCCCACGCGGACATCGGCGGTCGCGCGGTGACCGAGATTCTGGTTATCCCAGTGGAAAGTGTTAGCACTGCGGATGATGCCGAGCACCGACGCATTGATCTGCGCGGCGCCGGCGCTGTCGTGAAACACTGGACCGAAAAGCACCGGTAGTCCTTCGACCCGGTTGTACGTCTTCCCGGAGCTCAGTATCAGCCCGCTGCTCCGACTCGTTCTCGCCCACCAGCCGTAGTGCTCGGGGAGCGTGTCGGTCGCAGCCGTATCCGGAGTCTGCCCAAACGCCGGTACGGCGAGCAGCAGTGCGGCGCCTATCGAGTAAATCCAACGAATCACTTCGCTCCTCCCCCTTCTCGCTTGCCGCTTCCCGCCTCACGCATCTCCCGCCCCATGCCGAGCCGCTTCATACGCCGATAAAGGTTCGGCCGGTCCGTTTGAAGACGTCGTGCAGCGTCGGCGATGTTCCCGCTCGCGTCCGCGAGCGCGCGCGCGATCACTGTGCGCTCGAACGTGTCCATCCGATCCGCCAGGGAAATCGGCCCACGCGCGCTCTCGATCGTTCCCGCAAATCTCTCGCGCGCCTGGGTTGGCGTCGTGACCGGCTGCTCCTCATCCCGATCGACGATCAGCACGTCTTCCACCTGCTGACCAGTCATCTCAGCGCCTGGATGCAGAATCGCCAATCGTTCCACGATGTTCGCCAGCTCGCGCACATTGCCGGGCCATGGATAATCGCGTAGCAGCTGCAGCGCGTCGCTTCTCCAGCGGGGCTTAGCCTGACCGGTGCGCTGCAGGAACTGCTCGGAGAAATGGGCGACGAGCTCCAGGATGTCGTCTCCCCGCTCCCGCAGCGGCGGAATCGCCAATGGGATCACCTGGAGCCGGAAGAAAAGATCTTCCCGGAATGCGCCCGACTTTACCGCGCGCTGCAGGTCGTGATTAGTCGCAGAAAGGATGCGCACGTCGGTTCTGATCACGCGGTTGCCACCGACTCGCTGGATTTCCTGAGACTCGATTGCGCGCAGCAGCTTGGCCTGAGCGTCGGGGCCGAGGTCGCCGACTTCGTCGAGGAACAACGTGCCATGGTTGGCGAGCTCGAATCGCCCGATGCGCGTTTGGGTGGCGCCAGTGAACGCGCCTCGCTCGTGCCCGAACATCTCGCTCTCGACGAGATCTTTCGGGATTGCCGCGCAGTTCACGCGCACGAATGGCTTGTCGCGTCGCGGGCTGGCGTCGTGAATAGCGCTGGCCACCAGCTCCTTGCCGGTGCCCGATTCTCCGGTGATCAGTACGCGGGCGTCGGTCGGCGCTACGCGCGCAATCATCTGCCGCACGTTGTTCATCGCCGGGCTCTTGCCCACCATCTGACCCGAAAATCCGAGCTCGGCGCGCAGCTGTCGCGCCACCCGGCGACTTTGCCGCAGCTCCAGCGCGGACGACACGGCAAGCAATACGCCCTCTGGCGAGAGCGGCTTCTCGAGGAAATTGAACGCGCCTAGCTTGGTCGCTTTTACGGCGTCAGCGAGTCCGGCTCGACCGCTCATCATGATAACGGGAAGATCTGGGGCGACTTCACGAAGCCTCGCCAGCGTCGCCATCCCGTCGAGATCGCCCGGCATCATCAGGTCGATCAGTGCAACGTCCGGCTCGGTTTCCTTCACGCGAGCTAACGCTTCGACCCCAGTGGGCGTCTCTGCGACTTCGAAACCTTCGACGCTCAGCAGCGCGCCGACCATTCGCCGAATATTCAGCTCATCGTCGGCGATCAGAACTATGGGCACTTAGGAGCGGTTCTGCGTGCCTTGGCCGGCCGACGAAGTGGGTGCAATCGCCGGATTCCTCCCTTCGGATAGAAGCTTGGTAGTGAAGCGCTGGCCTTCAGAAATGCGCTCGACTTCGATCGCCACAGCTTCGATCGCCTGCTCCATTCTCTCCAGTCGATTTGCAACTTCCGGCGGTACGCGCGGATTCTTGGACTCTGCATCCACTCGTCGTGAATACGCGCGCGCGACTGGAAGTCCGATCGCGAGTATGATGGCGGTTGCCATTCCAGCGAGCGGAACGACTATCTCTGGTCCCATTATTCTTTCCTCACGGCAGCGACGCCGTTCGCGGGTATCGTGAATTGAATCTCGGTTCCTTCGCCCAGCGTGCTGGTCGCGTTCACCGTTCCATCGTGTGCCCAGATGGCCTGACGGGCGATTGCCAAACCTAGTCCAGTTCCGCCCGGCTTGTTGGTGACGTACGGCTCCCAGATCGTCTCCAGATGCTGTGGTGCGATGCCTTTCCCATTGTCGGCGACCGAAATTCGCACCGCGTCGCGCCCGGCCAGCTTCGTAGTGTCTGCCTTCACCGTGATTCGACCGTTCTCCGGCGAGGCGTCGACGGCATTGAGCAGCACGTTGCTGAGCGCGCCACTCAGCGCGCCGTTGTTGCCGTAGATGTGGGGGAGATTGTCTTCGATCTGCAGATCGAGAGCGACGCCCGGTGGCACACTGCTGCGCGCCGTATAGCGCACCAGCTCGCCGATATCGATTTCCGACGCCGGTCCCTCCGGCAGGCGGCCGAACTCAGCGAAGCTTTTCGCCATCCGATCGAGTCGATCCGATTCCATCGCGATCACACTCACATCTTCCTGCAACGTCGATGGCGCCTGTCCGCGCAAACGTGCCAGGGCGAACCGAATTGGGGTCAGCGGATTCTTGATCTCGTGTGCAACCCTCCGCGCGCTCTCGCGGAACGCATGCAGGCGTTCGGCTTCAACCGCTTGGCGGCGTCCGTGTTCGAGCTCTGACACCATCTCGCGCATGCTGCGGCGCAAGGTCTCGAACTCCGGCGCCCCGCGAACGCGGCTCTGGGTGACTTGCATCGTCGGACCATCGTCGCCGTTCCGCTCATTGTGCGCGACGATCGTTCGCTCCGGTGGCGGCGGCAGCGGCTCCCCGTGTCCGATCAGCTCGGTCCAGCGCACGAGCTCGTCGAGCGGGCGACTCAATTGGCGGCTTAGATGCCCAGCGACGCGCGATGCTGTGCCGGTTAGAATCAACAGCGCCAGCACACCCGCGATGGCGATCACGCGCACCGTGCGCTCGGCGAGAAAACTGTAGCGGCGCGCCTGTTCAACCGACACGCGCAGCTCTCGCTCGTGGGCGTCGATCGCGCGTTTCTGCGCGGGCGTAAGCTGGGCCTGACGCGCAGCCGCGATGGCGCGTTCACCGCTCACCGCGACGCTGTCCCACGCCGATTGACCGGTGACGAACGGCACCACGCTGCTCACGGTCCCACTCCACAATAAGGTCAGGACCAGCGCGGGAACGATCGCGAACAGCGACAGGATCAGCACCAGTCGCGTGCGGAAGCGCAGTTGATTCATGGAGGGTTAGGTATAAATTATACCCCGAGGACGCGACTTCGAGGATCAGCAAACGGTCAACAAAAGGTTGACGCGCTCGCATGACCCTGAAGACGCACCGCCTGCGGCGATTGTCGCAGGGATGATTCAATGGCGTGCAGCCCACATGGCGAAGAATTCGCAGGCACGCAGCCAAGCACTTAGGTAATTCCCAAAAAAAATGAGTACACGGCCACATCGGTCCAACGCCCACACTGGAGGCGTGCACCGACACGGTCCCCCGGTTCATCGAGGACCACACGCAATAAAACCGATTCATCGCGGGCCCCAGGCAATGTCGCCCGCACAGTCCCAAGCCACCCACGCACCAAACGCAGCACTGCTCATCGACTTCGACAACGTCACGATGGGCATTCGCTCCGAGCTTCAGACGGAGCTGAAAAACCTGCTCTCCTCCGACATCGTCAAAGGCAAAGTCTCCGTCCAGCGCGCATACGCCGACTGGCGCCGCTATCCACAATACGTGGTGCCGCTCGCCGAAGCGTCGATCGACATGATCATGGCGACGGCCTACGGATCGGCGAAGAAGAATGCAACTGACATCCGACTCGCTGTCGACGCGATGGAGCTGGTGTTCACCAGACCGGAGATCGGCACCTTTATTCTCCTATCGGGCGACTCCGACTTCGCCAGTCTCGTCACTAAGCTCAAGGAATACGGCAAGTACGTCATCGGCGTCGGCATTCGCGAATCATCGAGCGATTTGCTCGTCATGAACTGCGACGAGTACTACAGCTACAACGCGCTCGCCGGATTGGTGAAGAGCGGGGAAGAGGAAGTCGTCAAGAAAGATCCGTGGGAGCTAGTCACCGAAGCGATCGAGCGGATGCAGCGCAACAACGACGTGATGCGCGCCGATCGACTTAAGCAGGTGATGCAGCAGATGGACAGCTCGTTCGACGAGAAGAACCTCGGCATGTCGAAGTTCTCCCGCTTCGTGACCGAAGCTGCGCACAAGGGTTTATTGACCCTGACAAAGCTCGAGAACGGACAGTTCGAGGTTTCGCCGCCTCGCGATGGAGCCACCCCGCCCACTGCGGTCCCAACGGTCTCCGAGTCAGCCCCGGCTCGCGCGACTTCCGAAGACGAGGAGTCAGATCGCGGACGTCGTGGTCGGCGCGGACGCGGACGTGACCGTAATGGTCGCGAGCGTCCACCGCGCACCGAGGAAGCACGCCCATCCGAAGCCGCACGCACAGCGGAAACTCCACGCGCGCAACCGCCGGCAACTCGCGATGAGATCGGCGCCAGCGGACTTCGCTTGCGCCGTGAGGAAGCATTCGACCTGGTTCGCCGCGCGGTCGGGAGCAACGGCGGTTCTCCGGTTCGTGCCAGTCAGGCGCGCGTTGCCGCGCGAGACTTGCTAGGCAGGGACAGCGAAAGTCTGACCGAGCGCAATTTCATCCGTATCCTGCAGGATGCGCACGATGCCAACATCGTCGACCTGCGGCGACGCGGCGAGGATTACGAGGTCGCGCCCGCCGCTCAATCGACTTCGGTCAGCGACCAGCTCGCGACCGCAGAAGGCGGCCGCACAGCGCCGCCAGCGGAGGCGCAGGCTGCTGCGGCGTCACGTGCGCCTGCAATCGGACGCGGTCGTGGACGCGGATCGATTGGCGCGCGGGCAGGGATGGTACCGCCCGAGCTGCTTTCGATTGGAGTCGTCGAGACTTCGCGGCCCGCGCCGGAGCCAATCACCGAGCCGAGCATTCCAGACCTGCCGTTGACGGGCGAGGACGCGCTCGCGGAGCCAGAGACACAGCCACGCGCGACCCGCAAGCGCGCGTCCGGTGAATCGAGGCCGCGACGCGGTCGCAAATCCGCTTCGGCAGCGGAGGGGTCAGACTCCGCACCAGTCGCGAAGCGAGCCAGAAAGCCCCGCAGCAAGACCGCCAGCGAGTAGATGGCCCGCCGGGATATCGCGAGCCGGGTAGAGGAATCGACTCTGCTCGGCTCGAGACCGCGCGCGTCGTTTCATCGCGGCAAGGTGCTCTCGCGCGACTTCTACAATCGCGAGACGGAGCTCGTCGCGCGCGACCTGCTCGGCACGGTGCTCGAATGCGAGACCGACGAGGGAAATGCGAGCGGGATCATCGTTGAGACCGAAGCGTACCTCGGCGAGCACGATCTCGCGTGTCACGCCGCTGCCGGGAGAACCGCCCGGACTGAGCATCTCTACGGACCGCCGGGCATCGCGTACGTGTATTTCATCTACGGGATGTACTGGTGCTTCAACGCCGTGACGCGACAGGCCGGCCAGCCCAGCGCCGTCCTCGTTCGCGCGCTCGAGCCGCTCGATGGGATCGCGTTGATGCACAAGCGCCGTCCGCGGATCAGAAACGAAACTGATCTGACCAACGGCCCGGGGAAACTCAGCACCGCCCTCGGGATCGTCGGCTCGATGACCGGAAAATCTCTGCAACGAAAGCCACTCGTCATTCGCGAAGGCGAGCCGATCGACGACGTCCGGATCGAGATCACGACCCGGATCGGCATCACCAAATCGGCGGATTGGCCACTCCGCTACATCATTCGCGGAAATCGGTTTGTCTCGCGCGGAAAGTTGTCGGGATGAGGACTACCAGAGAGGACTAACGGCACTGCTGACTGCTGACTGACTGCGAATTGGGAGACCAATGCGAACTGCGATTGCGCACAGGCCGCAGTCTAGAGTCCGCATGGTCGTCCAGTACGGACTCAGTCGCAGATCACCAATGCTGTTAGTCCTTTTCTGGTAGTGGAGAAAAAAAAGGGCCCCCGTTAGGGGGCCCAATTCCATTATCGGGTGCGCCGAGAGCTGCTAGTCCCGATCGATGGAACTGCCAAAGTTCAGCCGGACGCCGAACTCGAAGAAGTTGAGCACGCTGCTGAACAGGAAGCTCGGATTGCTCGGAACGAGCGTCTCCTGGGCGAAGATCGCCATGCGACTTGCCTGAATTTGAATTCCACCGATGCCAATCACAGCGCCGCGGCTGCGCTCTCGCTCGACTTCATCGAGGAAAGCGTTGCTGGGGAAAGTGTTGACGCTATCGACGAACACTCTGGCGTCACCAAGCACGGCGATCATATAGCCGGCGCCGGCGTAGGGAGTTATTCCGCCGAAATGTTTCGGAAAGACAAGAGCACCGAGAGTGATTCTGCGCATGTCGTTGACACGAACGGTGCGCTGGCCGCTGTTGGATGCCGGATCGAAGAACTCGAGATCCCGCTGGAAGATCGACTGGTTGCCCGAGACGTAAAGGCCGCCTTTGCTGCGCGTGATAACCCAATCGATGCCGAGGTCGACGGTTGATGTGTTGCCGTGACCGGGGACCGAGAAGGTATTGATTCCGGATTTGAATCCCCAGAACCATGAGTTGTCGAAGTTCCGGTTTTCCTGCGCGCGTGCGCTACCGGAAACGACGATCGTAGCGACCAGCGCCACGAAAACTGCTCTGAGCTTCTGCATTAAGGCGTCCTCTAGATTATGCCTAGCTTTGTCCCGACGCTCCTGAACGCTGCGATTGCCTGGTCCAGATCGTCGCGTGAGTGGGCAGCGCTCAGCTGACAGCGCACGCGCGCCTGCCCTTGGGGAACGACCGGAAAGCCGAACCCCGTCACAAAGACGCCTTCATCCAGCAACATGTCACTCATTTTGATGGCGGTCGCCGTCTCACCCACGATTATAGGGACGATCGGGGTCTCGCCAGGTAGCGGTTTGAATCCGGCCTCGGCGATCGCTCCACGGAAGTAGCGCGTGTTGTCGCGCAGCTTACCAACAAGCTCCGGATGCTTCTCCAGCTGACGGATTGCCGCCAGTGCGCTGCTGGCAACCGTTGGCGGCAGCGCATTCGAGAACAATTGGGGGCGGGACCGCTGGGTAAGCATGTCACAGAGGGCGGCAGACGCGGCCACGAATCCGCCGGCCGCTCCCCCCAGCGCCTTGCCCAGCGTCGATGTGATGATGTCGACTTCGCCAAGCACTCCATAGTGTTCGGCCGTGCCCCGGCCAGTAGCGCCGAGGACTCCCGTGCCGTGCGAGTCGTCGACCGCGACGACTGCATCGTATTCTCTGGCGATCTGCAGAATCTCCGGCAGCTTGGCGACGCTACCTTCCATCGAGAACACCCCATCGGTCCAGATCAAACGGCGACGCGCCGTCTTCGCAGTCTCAAGCTTGGCGCGCAGGTCGTCGAGATCTGAATGCTGATAGACTGCCGTGGTGCACTTGGTGATCGCCTTGGCCAGCCTGATCGAGTCTATGATCGACGCGTGATTGAGCGCATCTGAGACGACGAAATCATTTTGCTCGACGATTGTAGCGGTCAGACCTTCGTTGGCGTTCCACGCCGAGACATAGCTCATCGACGCTTCAGTGCCGACCAGGTCGGCAATCGCCTGCTCGAGCTCTCGGTGGACCTCGAAAGTCCCGCAGATGAAGCGCACGCTTGCAGTCCCGGCGCCGTACTTCTTGAGACCGTCGATTCCTGCCGCGACCACCTGCGGGTCGTTCGACAGGCCGAGATAGTTATTGGACGAAAGGATGACGACCTCGCCCCGCCCCTCCATCTCTACGCGCGCGGCCTGCGGTGATTCCAGATAATTGAGCCGCTTGTAAACCTTGTCCGCTTTGAGCTTCTCGATCGCCGCGTTCAGGTCCGCATCGAGTTTCTCATTGAGTGCCACGTGGTTTCCTCAGTTTCGTAGTTCCCGCGACCGCCCACCGGCCTGCACCCGCCGCCTACGCAATCTCGAATATCACTTTTCCCGCTTCGCCGGATTTGATCGCGGCAATCGCTGCGTCGGATTCGCTGAGCGGGAAACGGTGCGTAATCACCGGCGATGGATCGAACTCGCCCGAGCGCAGGAATCGCGTCATCTCGTGCCACGTCTCGTACATCCGCCGACCCACCACGCCATAGATGGTCAGTCCCTTGAAGATCACTTCCGTGGCGAGATCGAAGTCGACTTTCTTCGATGGAATGCCGAGCATCTGAACGCGTCCGCCGACGCGCACCAGCGCGAACGCCTGGTGGATCGCCGCCGGCACACCGGACATCTCCAGCACCACGTCCGCGCCCAATCCATCCGTCGCGTTTTTTACCAGATCGACCGCCGCCTCGGGATGCACCGCGTGATGCGCGCCCATCTTTTTGGCGAGCGCAAGACGTGTATCGTTCACATCCGTTGCGATGATCTGCGATGCGCCGGCCGCCTTGCAGATTCCAACCGCGAAGATACCGATCGGCCCGCAGCCGGTAATCAGCACCACCGCGCCGGGAATTTCAGCCGTCAGCACGGTGTGAAATGCATTACCCATTGGGTCGTGGATGCCGCCGACGTCGTAGGAAATCTCGTCGTCGAGGTGCCAGACGTTGGTGGCCGGCATCGAGATGTATTCGGCAAAGCATCCATCGCGATCGACGCCGATGATCTTCGTGTACGGACAGACGTGCGCGTTGCCCGTCCGGCACAGCAGACACCTTCCGTCCACGATGTGCCCCTCGGCGGTGACGCGATCGCCTTCCTTGACGTCCGTCACGAGACGCCCGACCTGCACTACATCACCGGCGAATTCGTGCCCGACGACGAAGGGCGGCTTGCACCGCCCCTTTGCCCAGGCATCCCATTCATAGATGTGGACATCGGTGCCGCACACACCCGCACGCCGCACGCGAATCAGCACTTCGTCTTCGCGGATCCGCGGCTCCGCGACATCCTTCAGCTTGAAACCAGGCGACGCGGATTCTTTTACCAGCGCTTTCACGTGCACGAACTCCGGAGAAGACGAGATTGCTGAGAGCGAAGTCAAACCTGCTCACTGCGCGACGCTTTTGGAAGTGATCACGCGTTCGCGAATCACATCGTTCGCTGCTCGCAGACCAATGCAAGCGTTCGACCACATGCTCTCATTGATTTCGATTGAATCGGCGTTTCCCGCGTTTCACGCACATCTCTTGCATTCGCATTGGCGCAACGAGTTTCAGACGTTCGATGTCGACTCGTTTCAGAGGTGAGTTCCTTGGTAACTCGCGGACATCAGTACGCGAAGTAGCACTCGCTGACTCGGTCAGGAGTCAGTGAGAGTTCTTACTTCATCGTGGAGAGACAACATGGCAGCAGCGAAAAGAGGCGGACGCAGAAAAACCGGCGCACGTAAGAGCTCGAGCAGAAAGTCCAGCTCCAGCAGAAGCTCCAGCCGCGGCAGGAAGAGCAGCGGACGGAAATCATCGGGCCGCAAGAGTTCGCGCAGAAAGAGCAGCCGCTAAAACATCGCTTCTGATTTACGAAAAGCCGGCGCTATCGCCGGCTTTTTTGTCAGCGCGAGTACCGCCCCGTCGCGAGCTCGAGGATGCGCGCGATCAATGCCGGATACGAGAGCCCGGCTTTTTCCGCGGCGCGGGCGAATTCGCTGTTCTTCTCCAGATAGCAATTCGGATTGGCCTCGATCACGAAGATCTCCTCGTCGGCCGTCACGCGAAGATCGATGCGGCCGTAGTCGCGCAGGCGGAGCGCCTGGAACGCGTCAATCGCGACGCGTTGAATTCTTTGTGTGAGCTCGTCGGACAAGTCGGTCGGAAAAACCGATTTGGTTCCCTCGAATTCAGCTCCCTTCTCGTCACCTTCGTCGCCCCACTTCGCTTCCCAGCTCGCGATCTTCGGCAAGCCGGCGGGGAACTTCGAGAAATCCAGCTCGATGATCGGTAACGCTTCCGCGTTGCTGTTGCCGATTACTCCAACGTAGAACTCCCGGCCGTCGATGAATTCCTCCACCAGCACCGGCGACTGATACTCCTGCTGCGTCGAGCTGATGACGTCGAGCAGCTCCTTCACATCGTGCACCACCGATTTCTGGGTGATGCCGAGCGAAGCATCCTCCTGCGGCGGCTTCACCAGCAGAGGGAAGTCGATCTCGTGTGCCCAATCGACCTGGCCGCGAAACATCGTCGCGAACTTCGCGCTCTGAATGCCGTGAAACGCGAGCACTTTCTTGGTGAGGGTCTTGTCCCCGGCCAGGATCAAGCCAGCCGGACTCGATCCCGTATAACGGAGATCCAAGAGATTGAGCAGCGCGGCGACGTTCGACTCGAGAGCGCTCTTGCCGCGATACGACTCTGCGACGTTGAACACCAGATCCGGCTGCGCTGACTTTAGCTGTTCGATTACCGGCTCGACCGAATCGTCAACGACGACCCGCCGCGAAGTGTGACCGTTCTCGGCGAGCGCTTGATCCAACTGCTCGAGCAGCGGATCGACCGGCGGCTCGAGGGCGTCCTTGGTATGGAGAACCGTGATCTTCACGGCTTGGGCGCTTTCCCGCCGTCCACCGTATTGGTGTGGCGATAGTTCATCATCACGGCGGTCCCGAACGCAGTGAGCTCGATGAGCGTCGAGGCTTCGAGTCCCCCGAGCTGCAGCTCGAGCTGTCGTGTACGATCGACGAGGAAATCGACGAACTGGCGGACGACCGAAGCGCTCTCGCCGGTCCAATAGGAAATGCGGGCGACGATCTCGCGTCGGTGCTGTGCGATGAAGTTGGCGGCCGAGGCTGCACCGGGGGCCTGATCGCGGGCCATGAAGATGGTTCTCAGATCACCGTCGAAGATGCGCGGATCCCGAATCGGGATCGACTCGTCGTCCTCGTAGTGTTCCGCGACCGTGTACCGCATCGCGGCAACGGGCAAATCATCGTCTGACGGCTCGGGCACCGCTGGCACCTGGTGTGCGATCTCCTTCATCACGCTGTCGACGTATTCGATTTTGCGCAGCGCACCCCACCCGTTGTATGACTCGCGCCAATTGAAGTTGGGCGTCAGCCAGACCGCGAAGGTCTCCGCGAAATCCTCATCGGGATGTTTTTGCGCGTACCAGCCGAGGATGTGGCGAACGTAATCGTGTGAAAAGGGGTCGGCGCGATAACGCTCGCGGTAGGGGCGCGAGTACGGTCCGAAGATCTTTCGCCAATCCGGTCGATCGTAGAGCCGATATGCGTAGTTGAACGCGTGCCCCGCCTCGTGCCGGAGATAGCGCATGGACTCTTCCTCGCTCTCCACCGCGGCGGAGTAGTCCTCCTCGATTCTGGAAAGTCGCGGATCGGCGAGGTAAAACGGGACGCCGATCAAAGGCGTCCCGTCCGGGCATCCCCACTGATCGCTCAAGTAGACCGGCGGGCGAAAATCGAGTCCCTTCGCCGTGAGCTCGTCGTAAAGCTGATTGACCAGCTTTTCGAGCAGCGTTCCGCGTATCTCGAGACCAATGTCCGAGATACGCTGGGACAACAGCGCATGCCGTTCGCCTTCCCAGCCGGGGGCCTGTTCCACAGTCATCAAAAGGGCAAGCAGTGTACCGAGTTTCGCCCGTTTATCGGTGGTCCGTACCGACAAAAAAGCCCCGCGACTCAGTCGCGGGGCTTTCATAGCCTACAATCCGAGCCAGACTTACGCAGCGCGGGTTTCCGGTTCCTCTGCGGTCTCCGGGGCAGGTGCCCAGATGTACGCAGCGAAAACAGGAGTCGGCTCCGTCTTATCGCCACGCGAGATGACGATGCCCATCGGCTCGGATGAATTCGTGTCCTTACGATCCTTCTTCATAAATCTCTCACTTGATAGGTGCCACACCCGTGGCTCGGAGCTATTCATAGGCACCCGATGTGCCAAGTGGGACGCCATTTCCAAGTGATTGTTAATGAAGAACTTACGCTACGGCTTCGCTACGGCGGAGTTTCGAAGTGTCGCACAACGACACGCGGCCAGAGGACACCCGTGTCTTGATGACACAGAGGGCTCGGTCAGCTAGCGACTTTCCGGGCGAGGAAGCTCTTCGAAGAGGCCGAGTCGTGTTCGACAGAAATCGACCAACCCTTGTACTGCTTTTTCAGCTCCGTCACCGACAGGCCTTTGCCGCGTACGATTGTACCGACGAGGTGGACGCCACCATCACGCGTCGCGCCCTGCAGCAGCTCGAACGCTCGGCTCCGCTCGTTCACGGACAGGCCATTGAACGCATCCGGAGTGCAGACCACTGCGCCGAGCTGTACGTCGGGGGACCAATCGGTGATGTCGGCGACGTAGCTCTGAATCCGATCGGCGAGTCCCGCCTCCTGGGCGACGTTCATCACCCGTTCGAGCGGCGCTACTTCACGATCGACTGCGGTCACCTCACAGCCGTGCGCCGCTAGATAGAGCGCCGTCCGATCGATGTCACCGCCTGCGACCAGGACTTTGGACTCCGCCGGCGGATGGACCTCGCGGGCGAGTACGCCATCGGGACGAATCCCCCAGTGCTCGGGCCGCCGGTACTCTTCGAGCATCTTGAGACGCTTCCTCCGCCACGTCGCATAGGAAGGAATGCGCAGGCGCTTGCGGATTATCCGGTCTACTTCCGCCCACAGGAGCAGCTCGTCCATCAACAGCTGCTCACTGGCTCTAAGAGACGCGGCCGCTTCGTCGCCAATCTTGAGAAGGGCGGAACGCGAAACCGAGTCCTTGTAGTTCTCGATCTCGTCCTCTACAAACAGCTCGTATTCGTGTTTGAGAGAGCGAGGATTTTGTTGCGTCATGGCGTTGGGCAGAAGGAACGTGCTCTAGCCAGGTGTTTAAAGTACGTGTCCTTTGTGATCGCGCAAGAGCAACTTTGTGCTAGCTCTGCTGTCCACACCTCGGCTAAGCTCAACAAACAACAACAGTTCCGCCTGCGAGTTCACCTAAGGTGAGAGTGCAACCAGACCCGATCTGAGGGCGTACCGTACAAGGCTCACGACATCGTGCATACCTAGCCGCTTCATCAATTCGCCTCGGTGGCTCTCCACTGTCTTGATGCTGAGGCTGAGCTTATCGGCGATTTCGCGGGTCCGGTGACCCTCTGCTACAAGTCGAAGCACCTCGACTTGGCGTGCGGTCAACTTCCCCAGGGGCTGGCGTCGCTCGATTGCGGTAGAAATCGCCGATGGGAGCCGCTGCAAATTCTTTTTGATCACAATGTCTTCAGCGCCATTTCGGAGACACGCGACGGCTGAAACACCGTTGATTGACTCGGTGACCAGAATCAGAGGGGTGGCCGGACTTTGATAACGCAAAACGTCGAGTGCGTCACCGGCCCCGAAATTCGAGCCATTGTAATCGGACAACACCGCGTCCGGCCGCAGCTCTTCAAGCAATGTTTTGAAAGCTTCCGGTGAGCTTACACTCCGCTTTTCTACTGCTACGCCGACTGCAGACAACTGCTGCTCGATGAGATCGACGTCGGCCTTATTGTCGTTCAGGACGAGTACACGTGAAGGGTTCATGATGTTTGTTAGAGTTCGAGGGCGCCAAATCGGGTGGCGCGGGCTGCGCAAGGCAGCGAGACTTCGAGCTTCGATCTGGATTTCGGTGGAGTCACCGGCTCATTCGCAAACTAAGTCAGGGTATTTCCCGCTGCAATCGTCGGTCCACCCGTAGATTTCCTCCCCTATGAGCGTCGGCGATGCCTGAGCTACCCGAAGTCGAGAAAGCCGCTCGCGCCCTGGCCAAGGCTGCGGTTGGTAAGACCATCGCCGTCGTCCGGCCGATTCATCCGTCGCTCAAGAGAAGATTCACCCCCGCCAGCGCTCGGCGCGCGAAAGGGCGACGCGTCGAAAGCATTGAGCGCCGCGGAAAACATCAGCTTCTCAACCTGGACAGCGGCGACACGATCGTCATCCATTTCAGAATGAACGGCGATTGGGAGATTGGAACAGTCGATGTTCCCCTCGATCGCTTTGCCCGCGCCGTGATCGATCTGACCGACGGAACCCGGATCTCGCTCGTCGATCGTCGCGCGCTCTCCACCATCACGCTCGATCGCGAGGGCAGCTCGTCACTGCCTAAACTCGGACGTGAAGCTAGTGATCCATCGCTTGACGCAGCGTATCTCTCAGGGGCCCTCCAGCGTCGAAAGATCGCTATCAAACCCGCACTGATGGACCAGGCGGTCCTCGCTGGACTCGGAAACATCTACGCGGCAGAAGCGCTGTGGGAAGCGCAAATCGATCCGCGATCCGGCGCCGCTTCGATGTCAGCCGATGTGCTGGCGAGACTTGTCGACGCGATCAGGCTCGTGCTCAGCCCACGCCGTCGCCGGCCCGGACGCTATACAGAAACGCGCGGCCGCAGTCGCTTCGCCGTCTACGATCGCGAAGGTCAGGAATGTCGGCGCTGCGGAGGAACCATCCAGAGAATAGTGCAGGCGGGAAGGTCGACGTACTTCTGTCCGCAGTGTCAGACGGGCTAATGCAAGTGGGCAGCTGCAAGCAACCAGTTCGCTCTTCCGACTAATCCATAACCTCGAGCAAGGCACCTTTGATATATCCGGTTTCCGGAATCGTCAGCACCTCCGGATGATCGAGCGGTTGGCCGGTTAGAGCGCGGATCGCCACCCGTCGGCCACTGTCTGCTGCCGCGTCCTGCAGCATCTCGAGAAAGAGCGGCTTCGTTAGATGAAAGCTGCAGCTCGCTGTGTAGAGCAGTCCGCCCGGGCCGAGGAGCTTGATCGCGCGCATGTTCACGTCCTTGTAACCGCGCAGCGCGCCCGGGAGCGCGCCCTTCGTCTTCGCGAACGCGGGGGGATCGAGTACGATGGTGTCGAAGGTCACTCCCTCTCTCTCCTTCTCGCGCAAAAAGTCAAAAGCATTCGCTTCGACGAAGGAGATATTGGTGAGCGAGTTACGCGCGGCGTTCTCTGCCGCTCTCATCAGTGCCGGCCCGGACGAATCCAGCGCAGTGACGTGTGTTGCCTTGCGCGCGAGATGCAGTGCGAATGAGCCGTGATAACTGAAGCAGTCCAGAGCCCGCCCACGCGCGACGGTTCCCACAAAATGCCGGTTCTCCCTCTGGTCCAGAAACGCGCCTGTCTTTTGTCCAGTAAAGGGCGCGGCGAGGAACCGTATCCCGTACTCGTGCACCTCGATCTCGCGCGGCACATCTCCGTCGAGGACGACCGTCTCGCGCGGCAGTCCTTCCTTGGCGCGGAGCGGGACGTCATTGCGCGCCAGAATCCCCGCCGGCTCGGCGAGCGAGCGCAACGAGGTCAGAATCTCATCCCGAAATCCCTCGAGGCCCGCGCTCATGAATTGCACCACCAGCCACTGGTCATAGCGATCGCAGATCAGGGACGGCAGTCCGTCGCCCTCCCCGTGGACCAGACGCATGGCGTTGGTGTGGTCCTCGAGCGGAACCCGACGCGCGATCGCAGCCGCGATGTGCTCGTCCCACCACGCCTGGTCGATGACGGCGTCGGGATTCTGATCCAGCATCCGGAGCGAGATCTCAGATAGCGGGCTCCATAGCGCCCAGCCAAGCGGCTTGCCGCGATTGTCATGAACGAGGACCGCCCCGGCATCGACCAGCGGGCGTTCTGTTACATCACTGCGATAGATCCAGGGGTGGCCGGCCAGCCAGCGGCGCGCGCCCTTGGCGCTCACGCGAGCAACAGTCATCTGTCAATTTATCCAACGAGGTCCACGTCGCTGGTGACCGTACACTTCTTGCGAAAGAGCCTACCCATGCGCGAGATCGTTCCGATTTCAGTAACCGTCGCCGCCGGCGGCCTCCTGTACCGCGAGCACACGGCACGAACTAAAGCCGAGCGACTCACCGCGGCGACAATGGAAACGTTGTTGAACGCAATCGACGCCAACGACGAAGAGACCGGCAAGCATGTCCGGCGGGTCGCGTCATACGCGTTGATCCTCGCCGAGGCAGCGGGTCTCGACGAGCACACCCTTCGGAGCATCGAGCGCGTTGCGCTGTTCCATGATATCGGAAAGCTCCACGGGGCCCTGACGGACATTTTTCACGAGGCAGCGAAGCTCACGCCTGAGGAACGCCGAGCAGTCCGCACGCACCCGCAGCGAGGCGCTGAAGTTCTCGATCCTCTGAGCTCGTTTTATCCCGACCTCGCGAGTGGTGTCGCCGCCCATCATGAGCGGTGGGACGGCAAAGGCTATCCCCGCGGTCTCAAGGGAAAAAGAATTCCACTGCAGGCGCGCATCGTCACCATCGCTGACAGCTTCGATGCGATCACTCATCGGCGGCGCTACAGCGCTGCGAGAAGTCTAGGCGAAGCGGTGAAAGCGATTCGCGAAGGGCGGGGAACGCAGTTCGAGCCCGATCTCGTTGATCTTTTCCTCAGCAAGCCTGTAATCGATAAGATCGAGAAGGCTATGCGGCAGGCCCACTCACCGCGCCGGGCCGGCGAGAAGCGGCGTCACGGCGAAAGGGAAGCAGTCCCCGACGTTACTTTCCGATGGCGGACGCGATCTCGCGGGTCGCCTGCTCGGGATCCGCAGCGCTGAAGATCGCGTTTATCACCGCTACACCAGCGGCTCCGTGCATCACGATCTGCATCGCTCGGTCCGCTGTGATGCCACCGACCGCAAGCGCGGGGTGATCGACGAGCCCTTTTAGCCGCTCGAAACCGTCCACTCCAATCGCGCTTCCCGCATCGCTCTTCGAGTCTGAGCCGAATACCGGGCCGATGCCGACGTAATCCGCGTTTTTCGCGTTTGGCACTTCGGCATCGCTGCCAAGCGAAGCGCCGATGATGAAGTCCGCCGGCGTGAATCTGCGAATAGCCTCCACCGGCAGGTCAGCTTCGCCAACATGGACTCCCGCGGCGCCGGCGGCGAGAGCGATGTCTGCCCGATCGTTGACGATCACCGGCACTGTCACCCTGGCGATGATCTTTCGCGTGATCTCGACGACCTCGCGCGGCGAAGCGGCTTTGAGTCGCACCTGCACGCTCGTCGCTCCGCCTTGTACGGCGGATGCCACACGGTCGACCAGCGTCGCGCGACGATCCTCGGCGTTGTCGGTGATTGCGACGAGACGCAGGATGCGCGGATCAAGCATTTCGATTATCGGCTGGAAGTGGTTCCGCTGACGTTTTTCTTGGTCGATGTGCCAGTCGACTTCTTCGTTGTCGACTTTGCCGGAGTTTTGCTGCTCGACTTGGACGCAGTGACAGTTTGCTTGGTGCTTGTGGTTTTAGTCGACTTCGCCGGCGAGGTGGTCCTGGTCGATGTTCGCGGCGCCGTTTTCGTCGTGACACGCGCTGCAGACGCCTTCGGAGCATCCGCCATCGCCAACATTCGAGGCGATGTCCGCTTTGGCATCGCTGCGCGAACCTGACGGACCGCGGTGGCGTGCTGCTCGAGTGTCATCCGGAACTCGTGGTGCCCATCGGCGCTGGCGACGAAATACAGATATTGAACGTTTGCGGGGCTGGCTGCCGCGGCGAGGCTCGCCACTCCCGGCGACGCGATCGGTCCAGGAGGCAGGCCCTTGTTCACGTAAGTGTTGTATGGGGATTTGATCGCGAGATCCTTGTACAGCACGCGACCGACGTGATGGCCGAGGGCGTACTGCACCGTTGGATCTGCCTGCAGCAGCATCCCCTTTCGCAGTCGATTGTAATAGACCGCCGCAATCACCGGGCGCTCTTCTGGCAGTCTAGCTTCCTTCTCCACGATCGACGCCATGGTGACGAGGTCGTTGCGATTGATCTTCATCGCCAGGGCAGCTGAATCCCAAGCCGGCTTCCAGCGACGCTCGAACGAGTAGACCATCTCACGAACTGCCTGCCTGGCGGTGGTGCCAAGCGGGAAGGCATAGGTATCGGGGAACAGGTATCCTTCCAGGGTCGGATTCGGCACATCGAGTCGCGCGAGTAGCGCGGTGTCACGAACCGCCGCTGTCACCGAATCCGCTGGGACCTTGAGTGTCCTCGCCAGCGCTGGCGTGATCTGCGCGATCGTCCAGCCCTCCGGAATGGTGACGGTGTTGACCAGTCCATGGCCGCCGTTGAGCGCGTCGATGATCGAATTCCACGGTGTGCCGTGTTTGAGCAGGTAGGTCCCCGGCTTGATGTTCCGGTCGCCGCCGATAACGCGCCCGTAAAGCGTGAACAGTTTTGCCGAGCCGATGACGCCGTTGTGGGACAGCGAATCCGCCGCCTGGCCGAAGCTGGCGCCGCGGGGAATGATTACGCGAACCGGTGCACCGTGCGGCTGGCCTGCACACGCAGCGACAAATACGCACGCCGCAATGATTGCGGTGCGCATCTCACGTCGACGCGTTAAGTGCGTGCTGTAGCAGAATCGCTGCTGCAAGGGCATCTACATCACCTTTCCTGCCGCGCGTGGATTGCTCCATCTCTTTAACCGTGCGTAGCGCGGCTGCCGTGGTAAACCGTTCATCATAGAAACGAACTGGCATACCCGTACGTTTCGCGATTTCAGCGCCAATTTGGCGTACTTCTGCCGTCCACTCGGTCTCGTTGCCCTCTCCGTCGAGCGGAAGCCCTATTAGGTACCCCTGAGCCTCCAGCTCGATAGCGCGCGCGATGATTTTTGTGATTGGGGGCCGTTTGCCCTCGCGGCGCTCGATGTAGCCCGCCGGCGATGCGATAATCCCAAGCGGATCGCTGATCGCGAGGCCGATTCTCTTGCGACCGTAGTCGACGGCGAGAGTCCGACCCAGCGCTTCGTTCACGCTTGCGCTAACCCTGAGCCATCTGGGTGAAGAATTCCTTGTTGTTCTTCGACTTCGCCATCTGCCGCAACAGGAATTCGATTGCCTCGGCCTCGGGTCGGTCGGCCAGGAACTGGCGCAGCAAAATGACGCGATTCATTTCGGCCTGCGTCAGTAGCAACTCTTCTTTGCGGGTTCCAGATCTGAAAATGTCGATCGCGGGATAGATGCGGCGATCGGCGATTTTGCGATCGAGAACGAGCTCCATGTTACCGGTGCCTTTGAACTCCTCGAAAATCACATCGTCCATACGCGAGCCAGTCTCAGTCAACGCGGTGGCAATGATCGTCAGCGATCCGCCTTCATCGATGTTTCGAGCGGAGCCAAAGAACCGCTTCGGCTTGTGCAGCGCGCTGGCATCGACGCCGCCCGACAAAATCTTGCCCGACTGCGGCGCGACGGTGTTGTGGGCGCGGGCAAAGCGAGTCAGTGAATCGAGCAGAATCACGACATCCTTTCCGCTTTCGACCAGGCGCTTGGCTTTCTCGAGCACCATGTCCGCAACCTGCACGTGACGCGGCGCGCCTTCATCGAACGTCGAGCTGACGACCTCGGCGCGGATGGTACTCGCGATCATCTCCGTTACTTCTTCCGGCCGTTCATCAATCAAGAGCACGATGATGGTGACCTCAGGATGATTCTCGGCGATGGCGTTCGCGATTTTGTGCAGCAGAATCGTCTTCCCCGCTCGCGGCGGTGAGACAATCAGGCCGCGCTGGCCTTTGCCGATTGGCGACATAATGTCAAACACGCGCATGCTGAGGTCGCCATCCTTGGTCTCGAGGCGGAGTCGCTCGTCCGGATATCGCGGTCGCAGGTTGTCGAACGGAGTTCTGTCTTTCGCCTTCTCGGGATCGTCGCCGTTGACACTCTCGACCTTGAGTAACGCCAGGTACCGCTCCCACGGTTTGGGCGGCCGGACCTGTCCGCGCACCTCATCACCTGTCCTCAGGCCGAAACGCTTGATCTGGGACGGCGACACGTAGATGTCGTCGGGACCGGGGAGGTAGCTCCAGTCCTGACTCCGCAAGAAGCCGTAGCCTTCCGGCAAAATCTCCAGGACGCCATCACCGTGCAGCATGATGTCGGTGTCCAGGAGATTCTGTTCGATCTGGAAAATCAAATCCTGTTTTCGGAGTCCTGCCGAGCCGTCGATCTTGAGACCGTCGGCCATCTCCTGAAGCTCAGTGACTGATTTTCGCTTTAGCTCGGCGATGTCCACTGGGTGTGGATGGAAGAGGATACGCGCTTACGCGAAGTGGTTCGGTTTGAAGCGACGCCCGGTGGCGGGGCGGCTGCAAAAGGGGAGGGAAGAGCGGAGCGGGGGAAGGTGCGGAGGGAAAGTACGGCGGGCGCTGATTTCAACCGAAAGTAAACGCCGAAAAAAATGCGGTCAAGCTCAGGGTCGAATGTAACGCGCTGGATTGCTCTTTATGTCTTTCATCAATGCTGCCATCAGCTCGTGTTGCTCTGTCAATTTCCGCGCGAGCACGCTGTCGGAGTGAACCGCGGCGATCGTTCCGAGCGGGCTCGTTGCGAGCGCGCGCAGAGTGTCGAGCTCCGCGAGCACGTGTGACACCTTGGTCGTCAGCGTCGAGTCTTTTCTGAACCGACCGAGGCTGCCGCGATTGGATGCGACCAATCGCTTGACAGAATCCGCCGCGGCCATCACGTGCGTTGCGCGATTTTGCAGGTCGCCGCGCAAAGCGCTGGCGATTGCGCCATTGCCACGCGCGCGCGCGTTTAGACTGGACATTCCCGCGGTGACGTCCGGCAAATCCTCGAGTCCGTTGGCGCGGAGGTTCCCGATGGTTCCAACCGGCCGGCTGGTTTTTCTCGTGATCTCCTTCGCTGTCGTAATCAGTTTGCCGACACGGGGGATCAACTTCGCTGCTCCGTCTGCAACGGCGCCGATGCCGGCTAGCGGCAGGGCACGCAGCGTATCGCCATCCTTGAGTGGCGGCGAGCCGGCAGTACCGGCGGAAATGAAAATGATCGGCGTTCCGATCAGCGTGCCTCCCGCACGAATTTGCGCGTAGGAGTCGTGTCGCACGTGGGGCATCGCCTTCGCGAGAAACTCCGTCTTGATCAGCAACCGCTCGAGTGTGTCAGTGCCGGGTGGACGAAAGGAGATGTCCGTTACAAGTCCATCCTTTTCGCCCGCCAGCCAGACTTCGGTGCCCGCCAAAACACCCGGTGCTTCGTCGGTGACGACATAAAGGGTCACCTTCTTGCCATGGAGCCCGCCAACTCGCGCGAACGCGAAAATGGAGAAAACGATCGCGGCGAGGACTGCGACCGCAATGATTCCACCCCTCAGCTCCCGCCAGTGTATCTGGTGCGGCATGGAGCGAATATAAACATGGCGTTTGGCTACTGCTTATTTTATTGGCGTCCATGATCGCCAATAAAACCAGCGAATGCTGATCGGCGTCCCGCGCGAGATCGCGACCGGAGAACGGCGCGTCGCACTGGTGCCAGAAGTAGTGTCGCAGCTTACCCGCGCCGGCCATCGTGTCGTAATCGAGCACGACGCCGGAATTCGCGCGGGCTTCACCGACGACTCGTACCGCGATGCCGGCGCCGACATCGTAGATTCGTCGAGCGAGGTCTACACCGGCTCGCAGATGATTCTCAAGGTCCAGCGCCCAGGTCGCGACGCGTCGAGTGGTGAAGCAGAGCTCGATATGATGCGCGACGGCACGGTGTTGATCGGGTTGCTTCAGCCGTCTTCAGACCCTGCGCTGTTCCAGCAGCTCGCGGAGAGAAACATCACCGCGCTCACCATGGAGTTGGTGCCTCGCACCACTCGCGCGCAGATGATGGATGCGCTCTCTTCGCAAAGCACTGTCGCTGGCTACAAGGCAGTGCTGCTCGCGGCCAACGCGCTGCAGAAATTCTTCCCAATGCTGATGACTGCGGCGGGAACCGTGCGCCCGGCCCGCGTACTCGTCATCGGCGCCGGCGTCGCTGGTTTGCAGGCGATTGCCACCGCTCGACGCATCGGTGCCGTTGTGGAAGCTTTCGACACTCGTCCAGTCGTGAAGGAGCAGGTGAAGAGTCTCGGCGCGACCTTCGTCGAGCTCGACGTGCATGGTGACGATGCCCAGGACTCCGGCGGCTACGCGAAGGAACTGAGCGCGCGTCACATCCAGCGCGAGAAGGAATTGATCCACGAGCGCGCGCTGCAGGCAGACGTCATCATCACGACCGCGCTCATTCCCGGGCGCCCCGCACCAGTCCTGGTCACCGCGGAGACCGTGAGAGCGATGCGACCGGGTTCGGTGATCGTCGACCTCGCCGGTGAACAGGGCGGCAACTGTGAGCTGACCGTTGCGGGGGAATCCGTGGTCAGAAACGATGTAACGATCATCGCGCCGCTTCACATCTCCAGCGACCTTGCCTATCACGCCAGTCAGATGTACGCCAAGAACCTCGGAGCGCTGATCACGCTGCTGGCGCCGAAGGGTGAGCTCAATCTCAATTTTGGGGACGACATCATCGATGCGGTGACGATCGTCGCTGGCGGCGAGGTCCGACACCCGGCGACCCGTCAGCGCCTCGGCATGGCGCCTCTTACTCAAACCACGGGAGCAGCCAGGTGAGTCAGGAGCTTGTGCTCGGCATCTATGTCTTCATTATGGCGATCTTTGTCGGCTTCGAGGTCATCAGCCGCGTCCCGTCGGTGTTGCACACACCGCTGATGTCCGGGACCAACGCCATTCACGGCATCGTCATTCTCGGCGCTTTTCTGGTCGCTGGATCGGCAGACACCCCTTTGCTCAAAGCGCTCGGCTTCATCGCCGTCGTATTCGGCGCGGCGAACGTCTTTGGCGGCTTCGTCGTGACCGATCGAATGCTCGAGATGTTCAAGCGTCGCCAGCCGTCGCAGATGGAGTCCGGAGACAACAAGAGTGCTTGATCTGCGCGCATCGGTGATAGCGGTCAGCTACATCGTTGCCTCCGTATTGTTCATCTTCGGCCTCAAGGAACTCAGCTCGCCGGCAACGGCGCGATCGGGTAACCGGCTCGCGGCGATCGGAATGGCGCTCGCTCTCGCTGCGACGCTGATCGATCGCCAGATAATCTCGTTCTGGACAATCGCCATCGGCACGCTGATCGGCGCCGCGATGGGGATTTATTTCGGCAGAACGGTGCAGATGACAGCGATGCCACAGATGGTGGCGTTGTTCAACGGTATGGGCGGCGCGACTGCCGCACTCGTATCCGTTGCCGAATATCTACGATTGTCGGGTCACGGCGAAGCCATTGGCATCGGCGAAGCGACATCGATCGTGCTCGGCACCGCAATCGGCGCGATCTCGTTCACCGGCAGCATCATCGCTTTCGGCAAATTGCAGGAGATTTTGCCGGGCAAGCCGCTGCAGTTTCCGTTGCAGCGACTGGTAAATGCCATCGTCCTGCTCGCCGTCGTTGCTCTCGGCGCAATGGTAGTGATGCACGCCCCAACATCGACGATGTGGCTGCTCTTTGCCGCGGCGCTTCTGCTCGGCGCGATGTTCGTGCTGCCGATCGGCGGTGGTGACATGCCGGTTGTGATCTCGATTCTGAACTCACTTACAGGGTTGGCCGCAGCGCTCACCGGATTTGTGCTGCACAATCAGATGCTCGTCGTGGCGGGCGTGCTCGTCGGCGCATCGGGTACGCTGCTGACGTTGTTGATGAGCACCGCGATGAACCGATCGGTTGCGAACGTGCTGTTCGGAGCGTTTGGAGCCGGCGGTAGCGCCTCGAGTGCACAGGCGGCGGCGGTAGCGCGCTCGGTTCGACAAACGACGCCGGAAGACACCGCGATCGCGCTAGCTTATGCGCGAAACGTCGTCGTAGTGCCGGGATACGGACTCGCTGTTGCCGAAGCGCAGCACACGGTGCGTGAGCTGGCGACAGATCTCGAGAAGCGTGGCGTCAACGTGAAGTATGCAATCCATCCCGTGGCCGGCCGCATGCCCGGACACATGAACGTGCTGCTCGCCGAGGCCAATGTGCCCTACGATCAGCTATTGGAGATGGAGCAGGTGAACGGGCAGTTCCCGCAGACCGATGTCGTGCTCGTCGTCGGTGCCAACGATGTCGTGAACCCGGCCGCTCGCGACGATCCGTCGAGTCCGATTTATGGCATGCCCATTCTCGACGTAGATCGCGCTCAAAACATCATCGTCCTCAAGCGCAGCATGGGCCACGGCTTCGCCGGCATCGATAACGCGTTGTTCTATCACGAGAAGACGCGAATGCTGTTTGGCGACGCGCGTAAGTCGCTGACAGAGATCGAGCAGGCACTCAAGACCGCATAGCAGGATGAGAGCGCGGAGTGGATTGGTTCAGCTGCTTGCTCCGCTCTGTGCGGCTTTGTTCGTTAGGAGCAGCGCCGCACTCGGCCAGACACCTTCGACAGTGATAATCGACGGGGTTAGTGTCGTCGACGTTGTGCGCGGAGTTGTGCGCGGTCCGCTGCGTGTAGTGATTCGCAACAACCGGATCGCCAGCATCGACCGCGCGCCCCGGACTGCGCTGCCGCCGCCGGCGGACACCGTCATCGACGGTCGAGGAAAGTTTCTGATTCCCGGCCTATGGGATATGCACGTTCACATCGACACGAGTGAATCGTGGTTTTTCCCGCTGTCGATCGCCGCCGGCGTGACGTCCGTGCGCGACATGGGCGGGTTTTTGTCGCGCGTACATAGATGGAAGCAGCCGGCTCCCCCAGGCGTCCTGCGTCCGACGATCATCGCCGCGGGACCGATTATCACCGGTCCGATCGCCGATACAGATTCACGTCTGGCGCGTGTCGCCTCGCCCGCTCAGGCAAGCAGGATCGTCGACACTCTGATCGATCGCGGCGTCGACTTCATCAAGGTGCACGACTGGCTGAGTCGCGACTCTTATCTGGCAGTGGCGACGGAGGCGCGGCGGCGAGGTTCGTACGTCGTCGGGCATCTTCCAATCGCTGTCGATCCTATCGATGCTGTTCGTGCGCACCAGCGCAGCATCGAGCACATGGGCAACGGCTGGTCGGGCTTGCTCCTATTTGCGTCTGGGGATCGGCACCTGATCGACTCGGTGAGCAAGTGGGCGAACGTCGCCACCGGTACGGCCGGGTTGATGAAGCATTTCACACGCTCGTGGCAACGCCGTCTCTCCGACTCGTTCAGTCCGTCGCGGGCAAGATCATTGTGCAGCACACTTGCGGGCGGCCGCGTCTGGCTCACGCCCACGACGTACTTCACCGCGTATCTCACGCTGATGCCGCTGAACGCCGCGCTGCTCAGGGATCCACGACTCAGCTACCTGCCAAAATATGTTCGGGATATGGCGCCGGAAGTGGTCCCCGCCGACCGCTTTGCGCGCGCCGCGCGGACCAGCCCCGATGTCAGCGTCTATGAGACGCGCGCGCGGTTGATCCGAATCTGTCGGGATCAGGGCGTCCAGTTCCTTGCCGGTACCGACGTCGGGCCCTACGCGCCGATGATTCCTGGCTTCTCGTTGCACGACGAGCTCGAGCGCTTCGTCGCGGATGGCTTCACTCCGATCCAGGCGCTACGCGCGGCAACCATCAACCCCGCGAGATTCTTCAACGCCGCGGATACCCTCGGCTCCGTCGCTTCCGGAAAGCGCGCCGACCTCGTGCTGCTGGATGCAAACCCGCTGACGAACATCAACAACGTCCGGCGTATCAACGCCGTGATCGTCAACGGCATCCTGATCGATCAGTCGCGACGCCAGCAGATGCTCGACTCTTTGTCCGCGAGATTCGCGACGCACTGAGAGTGCGCGCGGCGGGATTCGAACCCACGACCTTCGGCTCCGGAGGCCGACGCTCTATCCAACTGAGCTACGCGCGCAAAAAAACCACTCGGAGGAATTAACTTCCTCTGATGACACCAGCAAAACGAAAGATAACGATACTTCCCGGTGATGGGATTGGACCCGAGGTGGTTGATTCCGCCCTCGCCATCATACAGGCAACAAATATCCCGCTCGAGTTCGAGAAGTGCGAAGCCGGCGCTCGCGTCTTTCAGAAAGGGATTGCGACAGGCATACCCAAAGAGACCATCAGCTCGATCGAGCGCAATAAAGTCGTCCTCAAAGGGCCGCTCGAGACACCAATCGGTTATGGGAATCGCAGCGCCAACGTTACTCTGCGCGCGCTGTTCGAGACCTACGGCAACATCCGACCGGTTCGTGAGCTGCCCGGCGTTCAAACGGCGTTCACCGGTCGAGCACTCGACATCGTGATCGTACGCGAGAACGTCGAGGATCTCTATGCCGGCATCGAGTACATGCAGACGCCGGGAGTGGCCGAAAGCCTCAAGCTGATTTCGCGCGAAGGCTGCGAGAAGATTGTGAAGCTCGCGTTCAGCTACGCGGTCGCCGAGGGACGCAAAGCCGTGCATTGCGCGACCAAGTCGAACATCCTCAAGCTCACTGAAGGCTTGCTCCAGCACACCTTCGAGGAGATCGCGCCGCAATATCCGCAAGTCGTGTCGAAGCACATTCTGATCGACAACGCCGCTCACCAGCTGGCGATGCGTCCCGAGCAGTTCGACGTCATAGTCACCACCAACATGAACGGCGATATCCTCAGCGACCTCACGTCGGGATTGACCGGGGGACTTGGGTTTGCCCCGTCGGCTAACATCGGCAACGATGTGTCGATCTTCGAGGCGGTACACGGCTCGGCGCCCGACATCGCGGGTAAGAACAAAGCCAATCCAACCGCGCTCATACTCAGCGCGGCGATGATGCTCCGTCACCTTGGCGAAGGCAAAGCGGCGAACGACGTCGAGCAGGCAGTGCTCGTCACGCTCGAGAGCGGCATTCGCACCAGCGACATGATGGGATCCGCGAAGCCGGCGACGACTTCAGAGTTCACCCAGGCGGTGATCTCGAATCTTGGCAAGACCTCGAAGCTGAGTCCTCCCAAGAAATACACCCCAGTCGATCTGCCACCGCACCATCCTGGTGTGAATGCCGTGCCCGCCAAGAGTCGACGGTTGACCGGGCTCGACGTCTACATCGAATCCACCCTCGAGCCCGCCCAGCTCGCGGCTGGGCTCGATGAGTCGATGTCGTCGTCCCCGCTTAAGCTCGAGATGATCACCAATCGCGGCGCAATCGTTTTTCCATCGAGTGGTCGCAGCGTCTCGCTGGTCGATCACTATCGGTGCCGATTCGTCCTCCGCGACGGCGCAACCAGACTCGGCGACGAAGAGATACTTTCTCTGCTCGCTACCATCGGTCGCTCGCACCGCTGGATGCACGTCGAGAAGCTGCAGGAGTTCGATGGAGAGGCGGCATATTCTAAATCGCAGATCTGATAACAACTCTGTTGTAGTTCTGTGAAACCAGAGAGGTACAGATGCCCGTCACGCTAGATCGCCGCTCGTTCATGACCTACTTCTCCGGCGTCGGATTGACGTCGACGCTGTTCCCCGGCGTGCTCTGGGCCAAGCTCGCCGCGGGCGCTGACATCACCGTCGACACCATCGCCAGCGCCGAAGAGGTGGCGGGGCTGCACTTCGATCCGCAGGAGCGGGAGTTGATGCTCGACGGATTGAAGCAGCAGGAACAGCGCATCGAAGCGCTGCATAAGATCCCGCTCGACAACTCGGTCAGCCCCGCGATCAGGTTCGACCCGGTGCCACCCGGCAAAAAGCTGGCGCCGATGGCGCATCGCCCAATGCAGCGCTCGAAAGTCGCGGATCGTGCGGTGCCGGCAAATCTCGAGGACCTCGCGTTTCTGCCGGTGACGGAGCTGTCCGAGCTGGTGCGACGCCGCCGTGTTACGTCAACGCAGCTGACGCAGATGTATCTCGCGCGACTGAAGAAGTATGATCCAGTTCTGCACTGCGTGATCTCGCTTACCGAGGATCGCGCGCTCAAACAGGCTGCCGCCGCCGATGCTGAGATAAGTCGCGGCCACTATCGCGGGCCGCTCCATGGAATTCCGTGGGGTGGCAAGGATCTTCTCGCCGTACGGGGCTACAAGACGACGTGGGGCGCTGGCCCGTTCAAGGATCAGGTCATCGACACCGACGCGACCGTTGTCAAACGGCTCGACGACGCCGGCGCAGTTCTCGTCGCCAAGCTCACCCTCGGCGAGCTCGCGCAAGGCGATATCTGGTTCGGCGCGACGACCAGAAATCCATGGAAGGTCGATCAGGGCTCCAGCGGTTCGTCCGCGGGTCCCGCGTCTGCGACCGCCGCTGGACTGGTCGGATTCTCGATCGGCAGTGAAACGCTCGGCTCGATTTCTTCGCCCTCAACGCGGTGCGGGACGACCGGACTGCGTCCCACGTTCGGCCGAGTCCCACGTACCGGCGCCATGGCGCTGTCGTGGACGATGGACAAGCTCGGCCCGATTTGTCGAAGCGTAGAAGATTGTGCGATCGTGCTCGATGCGATCTACGGCCCGGATGCCAGAGACAACACGGTCATTCCGGCCGACTATCACTGGAACGCACAGCTCTCACCGAAGTCTCTGCGCATTGGATACGTGAAGTCTGCTTTCGATTTGCCGCAGATAGATCCCGCCGATCCAAAGCGGACACTGCATGCGACAAAGAAGTTTGACGATGCCGCGCTGGACGCGTTGCATCGGCTGGGCATCAATCTGATTCCGGTTGACTTGCCCGACGTTCCGTACGACGCGATGCGCATCATCCTGAGCGCAGAAGCCGCCGCGGCGTTCGACGAGCTGACACGCAGCGATCGCGACAAGGAGCTGGTCCAGCAAGGCAAATTTGATTGGCCGAATTCGTTCAGAACCTCGCGGTTCATTCCGGCCGTTGATTACGTGAACGCCAATCGTGTGCGCACGATGGCGATTCAGAAGTGGGATGATTTGATGCGGACGGTGGACGTCATCGTGACGCCGACCGGTGCTGTCAACCTCTCTCAGCTCGTCGCGACAAATCTCACGGGGCATCCAGCCGTCATACTTCCGAACGGGTTTCGCGACGACGGTACTCCGGTCTCGTTGACCTTCCTCGGTGGACTATTCGAGGAAGCGAAGGTGCTGGCAGTGGCCAAAGCGTACCAGGATGCCACAGGCTTTCACCTGCGGCATCCCGTTGTACCGCTCACGGCGACAGAGAAAACTCCAGCTTGACGTAAGCGGCGTTATCTCTGCCGCTCGCGAACGACGGGCCCGAGCCACCGACCGACTTCCATCCGCCGGCGAGCGTGGTCCGGAAGTTCGGCGTCCAGCCATACTCGAAGGTTGGACCAACCTGCCACGAATTACTGGTGTTGCCGTTGAGACCGCCGCCTTGCCCGACGAGCTCGGCGCCGATGCGCGCGGGATGTCTCACCGAATACCCAAAGGGCACCGATGCGCGTCCACGCGCCCATACGTAATGGCTTCCGAAATTGTAGTTCGAGAGCAGCTGAGTGCGGAGCGCGCGACGGCCTGATCCGTTCGAGTAGGCGCCGAAGCTCGCGGTAGCGCCGCTCTTACCACCGCTTTCCGCGCCGGGCGCGGAAGGGTTCTCGTTACTCACCCATGTGTACCCGCCACCGAACGACACACCGCCGCTGCGTCCCGCGTATGCGAGTCCGATGGTCGGCGAGATTGCCTTGAGGTTCGACGTTGCGTCCACCGACTGAATTGGCCGGTAGTGAAGGAGGTATCCGTTGACATTCAGGTACGGGGACCAGCCCAATCCACCCATGCCTAGGTAGAGGCCTGCCAGGTAAAACTGGCTGTGCCGAGTATCGAACTCAGTGGATCCGTAAATGGTTGGATGGATCTGGCTGACTTGCGCCTTTGCGACGGGCGCCAAGGCGGTCAGTCCAGCAAATGTCACCAGCGCGAGGGTCGCGTTCCGATGTTTGTTCAGTTGCATATTCTTCTCTCGGTTTAGTGGTGCCTTCGGCTCACTGAATCGCCAGTATTTCGAGAATTTCTCGTCGGCCGGAAGCGTCACAGCATCTGTGCATGAGCCCGCTGCTGGGTATGCCAGATTCATACCTTTACCGGCTTTTTTTGCCCCCTCTTGCCTTACAATTGGGCGCCATGGAAGCGGCGAAAGCGTTGCCAGACAATCACCTAGGCATGCGGCAGAATTCCTGCATACCCGAGGCACCACACGCAGTCCACTACCTGACAATGCGATTTCAAAGCCTTGCTTGCAGCCTCTTGTTGATTGGTTTGGTCGCCTCGGCCAGCACTGCCGACGGCCAAAGTAAATCCAGGAAAAAGACGACGCGCAGCACCAGAACGACGTCGAAGAAACCGGAGCAGCAGCCGGCCCCCGCCAGGATTGATTCGTCACTGGCTACCTCACCGATCGCGTCTGCCGCCATCGCCGACGAGCGGCAGCTCTTCGTGAACGCAGCGCGCGTCGCGTGGGCATTCGTGGAGCGCAATTACCAGTCATCGACCGGCCTCGCGCGCGCTCACGATACCTATCAGTACGTCACACTGTGGGATGTCGCGAGTGCACTCGCTGCGACTTACTCCGCGCACGAGCTCGGTCTGCTCGCGGACGCGCCTTACAACCAGCGCATGCAGCGAGCGCTAGCGACCCTCGGGTCGATGGATTTGTTCGACGGCGCCGCGTTCAACAAATCGTACGATTCCCGTACCGGCCGAATGATCGATCGCAATCAGCGTCTTTCTTCGAAAGGGTATGGATGGTCCACGACCGATATCGGGCGGCTGCTGATCTGGCTGCGCATCATCGCTGTGAATCAGCCTCAGTTCGCGCAGCAAGCGAACGCTATCGTCAAACGCCTCAACATGCCCCGGATGATCGCCAACGGTTATCTGCAGGGAAGCGATCTCGATCCGCAAACTGGACAGCTTCGCGTCTATCCGGAGGGCCGCATCGGGTACGAGCAGTACGCCGCTGCCGGTCTCGCTCTATGGGGATTCCGCGCGGAGAAAGCGCTCGATGCCAGCTTGAACGCGCTACCCGTCAACGTGCTCGGCGTCTCGATCGTTGCCGACAAGCGTGGCGACGAGAGAGTGACCAGCGAGCCATACATTATGATGGGAATGGAAACCGGCTGGTTTTCACCGGAGCTTCGCGAACAAGCCTGGCGCGTACTCGCGGCGCAGGAAGCTCGCTACAAGAGCACTGGCACCCTGACGATGGTGAGCGAAGACGCACTGCCCGATCCGCCTTACTATTTCTATTACTACAACGTGTATCGACAGGGACGTTCGTTCACGGTGGATGCGCCAGCGGGATCTGGCTACACCGATCGGCCACGTTGGCTGAGTTCAAAAGCCGCCTACGCATGGCACGCCCTGTTGCCAAGTGCGTACACGCTCGCGGTAGTGCAGGCGGTACAGGGCGCGATGATGCCGGGACGCGGTTGGGGCGCCGGAGTCTATGAGGGTACGCTCAAGCCAACGGGCGACGCGAGTCTCAACACTGCGGCTCTCATTCTCGAAGCCGCCTGCTACAACCTGCGCGGCCATCCATTTCTCCGCATGACTCTGTAGCGACTGCCAACCGCACAAAAGAACGCCGGAGCAAATCGCTCCGGCGTTCTTTTTTTTCAGAGGCGGATTCTATAAGACGCTACGCTGTGCCAGCCCAAGCGCGTAGTCAGACATCCACGAACCAGCGCTCGGTGAACCGTTGCACGAGCCATCAGACTCGCCCGGGGCCTTGATCCAGAGATACGCGTCAACCAGCGGATCGGCAGTGAAGGTTGTCGAGGCCGCGCCAAGACCACGACCCGGCGGATTGCACCACGCGTTGTCCGCGGTCGGTCCCTGACCATTACGACTGGTGTCGATGATGAAGTGCTTGCCGCCAATCAGCGCGGAAATCGCCTTGCCGTAGCTGATCGCGCTCGAAGTGTACTGGAAGTTCGAAACATTGACGAAGAAACCATCAGCAGCGGCGACGCTCGATCTCGTCAGCAGTGATGCCTGCTCGCTCGCCGACTTCCAGGCGGAGTGACCGCCGTCGAGATAGACCACCGCACCGTTGGCTTTGAGAACCGAGATGGCGTACTGAAGCAGGTTGATTCGCGTCGTCTGGTCTGCGCTGCTCAGGCAACCGATCTGAGTGACCGCGTCCGGCTCGAGAACGACGACCGCGTGGCTTGCACCCAGCCCGGTCGCGAACGCCGAGATCCACGTCTTGTAGCCGTCAGGCGTGGTGCCGCCGGCGGAATAACCGCCGCAATCACGCTGGGGAATGTTGTAGGCGACAAAGACTGGTCGCGCGCCGGTGCCAGACACTGTAGCCACGGCCTTTGCGACTGCTGTCGCGATGTCTCCACTCCAACCACCAAACCACTGCGCCTGCGAGTTCTGCGCAATCTTGTCCATCTGAGCTGCGTCTGCGGGTCGTGTAGCGCGCCACGAATCGGCAGTCTGCTTCGCATTCGAGTACGGGTTCACCCAGAACGTCGCGCCGCTGATCGGGTTCGTGCCGACCGGAATCGGTGGCGGGGCCGGATCAGTGATCGGCGGAGGCGGAGGTGGCGTAGTACTTCCACCTTTCTTGTGCTTGGCGTCGGCCGTTCCGTCGGGCGAGATAGCGTCGCCTGCACAAGCAGCGAGCGAGATGATCGCAGTCGCTACGAAAGCGTACCGCAACAGGTTTTCCGACCAGCGACCAGAGGCACGCCGGCGTGACAGAACAACTTGAGATACGGCCATTTTTTTCTCTCTTTGGAAGCGCGTCCGGCCTGACTGACAACGCGTCAGCGTTAGCCACGGGAGCTTTGCGTCTCCACTTTTCAGTGGATTTGCCCTTAAACGGAGATCGTCCGCGCGCACTAGATGCGAGTGCTCCGGACACTGAAACGAGGGGCAACTATACGGCCGTATATTGAGTGTGTCAATCAAATTTTTACTGCTACGTAACCGCTTGTTCCAGAATTACTTCCACCGCTGAGCTTGCATCAGAAACAAGCTCAGCAGCGACATTTGTTCACTATGGATGACAGGGCCGTTGGACACTGGCTGTCGCGACTGAATGCCTTGTTCGGACTTACCTTTTTCTTTCCCGAGAATTTGAGACGATGGAGCGTCTGATGAACACGAGCACGGTCAGCTTTTATCGCTGGGACGACATGAAGAAAGAGCGCGTGAGCGACATGCTCGAGCGTCGACTGATCACCGGCGATCGGATGATGCTCGCCCACGTCTATCTCAAAAAAGGATGCATCGTCCCCAAGCACTCCCACGAGAACGAGCAGCTCACCTACATCCTCGAGGGTGCGCTGAAGTTCTGGATTGGTGAGGACCAGAAAGAGGAAGTCATCGTCCGCGCCGGCGAAGTCCTCCTGATCCCTTCACACGTCCCTCACCAGGCCGAAGCTCTCGACGACACGCTCGACGTAGATGTGTTCAGTCCGCCGCGGCAGGATTGGCTTGCGAAGACCGACGATTACCTGAGGCGCTGAGTGGATCTCGGACTTCGCGGCAAAATCGCCGTCGTCGCCGCCAGCAGTAAGGGGCTCGGTCGCGCCATTGCCGAGGAGCTTGCTGCGGAAGGCACCAACCTCGTGATGTGCGCCCGCGGTGAGGACGCCCTGCGTGCGAGCGCTGACTCGATTCGAAAATCATCGGGCGTCAAGGTTGTCGAAGTTGCGGCGGATGTGTCGCAGCAATCGGGCATCGATCGAGTCGCGCAAACCGCACTCGATTCCTTCGGCGGGGTGGACGTCCTCGTCACAAACTCTGGCGGACCGCCCAGCGGAAATTTAGAGAGCTTCACCGCCGAGGCCTGGGAGAATGCCACACGGCTGCTGCTCTATAGCGCAGTTGGTTTGACTCGCGCGGTTCTGCCGGGAATGAAGGAGCGGCGCTGGGGACGAATTCTCAACGTCACGTCCATCGCTGTTAAACAGCCCATCGATGGTTTGATGCTTTCGAATAGCTTGCGGGCCGCGGTCACTGGTTTCGCGCGCACACTGGCGAATGAGGTGGCACCGTTCAACATCACTGTGAACAACATGATGCCGGGCTACACGCGTACTGATCGCGTCAAGCAGCTCGCGCGCGCGAGCAGCGAGAAGACGGGTGCTTCACTCGAGGAGTCCTACGCGCGTTGGGAGAAGGAGATTCCGATGGGCCGGCTTGGCGAGCCACGGGAATTCGCCGCACTTGCTGCCTTCCTCGCCTCAGAGCGGGCGAGTTATATCACCGGCAGCTCCATCGCCGTCGATGGTGGGTGGATCCGCGCGCTAATCTGACCGCGCGCAATCGAGAGTAAACGCTGTTCCGGCTCGTGACATCATTTATCCAGAGACAACTGGAGAGATGGTGTTCGCCGGCTCGGGCGCAATTACAGTACAACCCTATATTGGGTATCGAATGTTCAGACGACGGAAACGGAGACGCGCCGAGTTGATCGAGAAAGCGGCCCCGTTTCGCGACCGGGCGACCTACGCGCTCGACGTTCAGCTGGCGTCGCTGGCATCGGCGGGTGACGAAGCTGCGTTCACGTCGCTCGTGACTCGCTTTCAGCCGGCCGTGTTTCGCTGGTCGTTGACTTTCGCTCGCGATCCGGATGAAGCCGAGGACATCACCCAGGAAGTTTTCGTGCGAGTGCACCGCCAGATCGGTAACTACCGCTCTGACGGACCGCTCGAGGGGTGGCTCTATCGCATCACTCGTCGAACCGCCAGCCAGCTGCGTCGCAAACGCGGTCGCCGCGGCCGGTTGGCGTTGTCGCCTGCAGCGCGGCCGGATCGTGAAGTCTACGCCACGGATCCGGGGGGTCGCGTCGATCGACAGCGCGCCGCCGACATCATTCGCCAGCTATTCGCCGAATTGCCGCGTCGCCAGCGCGAGATCTTCGATCTCGTCGATCTTCAAGGTCTGTCGCCGTCGGAAGTCGCCGAGCGGACCGGGATGAAACCCGTCTCCGTGCGGGCGAATCTCTTCAAAGCCCGGCAGGCGATTCGCGACGGGCTGCTTTCCACCCATCCCGCCTATAGTGAGCTGTCGACATGAACTGCCGTGATTGCCTGGAGGAGCTCGCAACCGGATCGTTGCGGGAGCTGACTCCCGAATCCGCCGTCTCGCGTCATGCCGCCAATTGTCCCGACTGCGGTCCGCTGCTCACTCAGCTCCGGGATCGCGAGTATCAGGCGGCAACCGTTCTCAATAATCTGCCGCCGCTCAGTGATCCCCTCGTCGTGGCGGAAAGCTCGGGACGGCTGGCTCGCCGTCGGCGGCTTGGTGGCGTAGTCGTAACTCTAATGTCAATCGCACTCGGGCTGACGATCTGGTTCGCTGCGGATACGATGATTTCCGATTTTGGCCACTCACAGTTCACCAGCGACCTTCGGACTGAAACGATTTCGCTGTCGTGCCTGACTCCTGATCAGGCCGGTGAAGTCATCAGCCCCTACGTCCGCTCGCACGGCAGCACGTATTACGTTGGACCGCCGGGGGTCTCGGCAATTACCGTTCGCGCCACGCCGAGCGAGCTCGCGCAGGTTCGCACGCTGCTTCGGAATTTCGACAACAGTCGCAACGCGTCCTGCCACACCGATATGTCAGCGAGCTTCCAGCAGCTCCAGCGTCAGCTTCAGGAGCTCCAAAAGCTTCAGCCGGTTCTGAGTGGCTTAAAACCGAATCCTGTAAAGGCAAAGCCGAACAACTCAACGGATAAATAGCGGCCTGGAAGGACGGATGTGATCCAACCTTTTTCGCGGGAAAGCTGTCTGAATCATTACCCGCGATTCTCCCGTCCATAAATTCGACTGGCTGCTCTCCCAACCCGTTCGAGTATGAATCTCTTTCGTCCTCTCCTCGGCATCGTTCTCTCTTTGGCGATTGCCGACGCCCTCTCAGCGCAGAACCCCACCTATCCGGCGCAACCGGCCGGCTCCCCCCAGGTCAACAGCGACCAGAAGCCCCAGACAGTACTGGCCACGCGCAACATGCGCGCGAGCCGGGCGACCGGTGCGATCAACGTCGACGGCAGACTGGACGAGCCTTCATGGCAGAGCGCGGTGCCGTCATCGGATTTCATGCAGAGCTATCCGAAAGTTGGCGGCACACCCACTGATCGCACCGAGGTGCGAGTTCTGTACGATGACGAGGCGCTCTACGTCGGTGTAAGGATGTTCGATTCGCGTCCCGATTCTATCGCTGCGCAGTTGGCTCGACGGGATGCCTCAGGCATCTACTCGGATTGGGTGCACGTCATGATCGACTCGTATCGCGATCGCCGCACCGCCTGGCGCTTTTCCGTCAACCCCAAAGGCGTGCAGAAGGACGTGCTGGAGTACGATGATCGCGCCGGCGAGGATTTGAACTGGGACGCCGTCTGGCAGGTGGCGACGCGAATCGATTCAGCGGGTTGGATCGCCGAGTTCAGAATACCGTTTTCGCAACTGCGATTCGGCGGCGCGTCGCGCGGTGTCGAGCGCATTTGGGGTTTCCAGGTTATGCGCGACATTGCGCGCCGCAATGAGCGTGATAGCTGGTCGTCGTGGAAGACGACGGATCCCGGCTTTGTCTCCAATGAAGGTGATCTCGCCGGCATCGTCGACATCCCGACTCCGCGCCGATTCGAAGTCATGCCTTACGTCAGCACGAAGCTGACACGCGCTCCCGGTGATCCGGCCAACCCTTTCTACAAGGCCAACGACGCCAAGCCCTCTGCTGGAGCAGATCTCAAGTATGGGCTACCCAATGGCCTCACTCTGACGGCAACGGTCAACCCTGATTTCGGTCAGGTCGAAGTCGATCCTGCCGTCGTCAATCTCTCGGCGTACGAGACGTTCTTCCCTGAGAAGAGGCCGTTCTTCATCGAGGGAGCGAACATTTTCAATATCGGCTCGATTCAGGGCGGTCCGTCATTCGGCAGCCAGCAGATTTTCTATTCGCGCAGAATCGGTCGGCCTCCGCAGCGGTCCGTTAGCGGACAGTACGTCGACGCGCCTGACGGAACGACGATCATTGGCGCCGGTAAGCTCACTGGCAAAGTGGGAGCGTGGACGGTCGGGTTGTTGAATGCGCTTACTTCAGAAGAGAGTGCGCGTGTCATCGACGGGGCTAGCGTAGAATCAACGACTCCCGTCGAGCCGCTGTCGAACTACTTCGTCGGGCGCGTTCGTCGCGATTACCGCGGTGGTGCTACGGTTCTGAGCATCGGTGGCACTGCCGTGAATCGCGATCTGAGCGACGCGGTGTTCAAGAATTTGCTTCGTTCCAGTGCCGACGTCGGAAGCGTCGACTTCGAAAACCGGTGGGGTCGACAGACGATCACCGGTGCATTCTCTAGATCATTGATTCAGGGATCCCAGTCCGTGATCAGGAACGCACAGCTCTCGAGCGCTCGCTACTATCAGCGTCCCGACGCCGACTACCTCGGCGTCGACAGCAGCCGAAACTCACTCGGCGGATATTCGGCGAAACTTGGCTACAATCTGTCGGGCGACTGGTCGTACTCTCTGACGCTCAAAGACATCAGCCCGGGCTACGAAGTAAACGACCTGGGCTTCATGGGTCGCGTCGACTATCGCAACGTCGGGATGGGCGGCTCGTACAACAACCAAACGCCGGGCAAAATCCTGCGCGGCTACAACCTGTTTGCCGGAACCAACCACGCGTGGAATCACGGCGGCGACAAGCTCTGGACGAGCTTCTTCAATCAGATCACGCTCAACTTCAACAATCTCTGGTCGTTCTACAGCGGCGGCGAATACGATCCGAGCGCAATCGACGACCGTCTGACTCGCGGCGGTCCGCTTGGCCGACAGCCGACCCAGTGGGGCGCGTGGTTCGAGCTCGATACGGATACTCGGCCTGTGCTCTCCTACATTTTCACCGGCAATTTCTACGGAGACGAGAAACAGGGATATAGCCGCGATGTGGGTGTCGGCGTAGTGATCCGCCCCAGCTCTTCGGTCCGCGTGAGCGTGACGCCTGATCTAACCTTCTTTCACAACACCATTCAGTTCGTGCAAAGCACCAGCGATCCGCTCGCGACGAACACGTTTGGCGGACGCTACATCTTCGCCGACATCTATCAGACGACGTTGTCGGCGACTACGCGCGTCGAGTGGACGCTGACGCCGATGCTGTCTTTCCAGATGTACGCGCAGCCATTCGCATCGGCCGGCAAATACAAAGGCTTCAAGGAGCTCGCGAAGCCCGCCACGCAGGATTATCTGGTCTACGGACAGGGCAACGGCAGTACGGTGACTGCGGTTACCGACGCGCAGACAGGGAATGTCACCGGGTATACGGTCGATCCGGATGGCCCGGGCGCTGCACCTTCATTCAGCATCGATAATCCCGATTTCCGCACTCATTCCCTGCGCGGCAATGCCGTCGTGCGCTGGGAGTATCGCCCTGGCTCCGCGCTCTACTTCGTGTGGCAGCAGGAGCGAAGCGACTACCTGCCGTTCGAGGGCGATTTCAGAGCGCGCCGCGAGACCGCCGCGATCTTCGGCCGGCCCAGCAATGTCTTCCTCGTAAAAGCCAGCTACTGGTTTGCGAGGTAAAACTACAAACCGAAGAATACCTGCCCGCTGCCCTTCAGCCCGGGAGGCTGCCGGCAGGTATTTTTCAGCTTGTAGTTTTACCTATACTTCGAGTATTAGTAAGAAAGAAAGGCATGCCGACCGACGAAAAGCCCAGTCGCAACGAAGACGAATATTTCGGGAAGCGCAATCTCGAGCTGATTCACGAGATGCGCGTTAAGCTCGATGCCGAGCGCAAGCAGACCGAGCGCAAAGCCCATCACAACAAGTGTCCGCGTTGTGGTTGTGACCTGCACGAAACTCACGCGGAGATGGTGAAGATCGATGAGTGCGCAGAGTGCGGCGGGATCTGGCTCGACAAGGGAGAAATAGAGCAGCTGCGGCGCGTGAACACGTCCCGTGGGGTTTCAGGCGGAGTTCTCCATTCGCTGTTCCGCCTGCGCTGACGCTGCTTCCGTCATGATCCGGAGCCCGCTCGAGTTTCGAGCGGGTTTTTTTGTCTTCACAGTTGTCGAAGCATATTTCTGAGATGCATCGAACCATTCGCTTCGCGATTCAGGTCGCGGTCATTGCTGCTGTCATTATCGCGCTTCCGTACAAGTTGTTCGAGCTCGATCGGTATTTCGTCCCGAAAGAGCTCGTGCTCAACGCCGCCGCGCTGATCGTCGCTACGGCACTCGTTCTCAAGCGGCGTTCGCTGCAGTTCGATCTGGTCGACGGCCTGATTGCGTTGTTTCTGCTTTGGAGCCTCGCATCGGCGATTTTCGCAGCTAATCACTGGTTGGCTCAGCGATCGCTCGCGATCAGCATCTCTGGGGCAGTCATATTCTGGGGAGCGCGCGCGATCGCTCCTGCTTCATACCGCTCAATTCTGGCGGCTTGTGCGGTCGCCACCGTCTGCACCGCCGTGTTTTGTCTGGCCCAGGCTTATGGGCTCGACACAGAGTACTTCAGCACCAACCGGGTTCCAGGCGGGACCTTCGGCAACAGAAACTTCGTCGCACACATCGCGGCGATCGGACTGCCGACCCTGGCGTGGTGCACGGTCACCGCGCGCAGGCAGATCGGCGCCCTACTCGGCTCGCTCGGAATGGCGCTCGTCGCCGGCGCACTGGTGCTCTCGCGATCGCGCGGAGCGTGGCTGGCGGTGGCGGCGTCGGTCGCGGTCCTTTTGATCCCACTCATCGCTTCACGCAGGTACTGGCGCGGCTCGCAAATTGGTGGTCGCTTCGCTCGGCTAATGCTTGCGACGGCAATCGGAGGAATGGTTGCGCTCGTGCTGCCGAACTCCCTCAACTGGAACAGTGAGTCTCCGTATCTGGATTCAGCCCGCGGAATGATCGATTACAAGAAGGGAAGCGGGCGCGGGCGTGTTGCGCAGTACAAGAACTCGCTAAGAATGGCCGCTTCAAATCCCGTGTTCGGCGTCGGACCGGGAAATTGGCCGGTGGAATATGTGCGCTACGCTCCGGCGGGCGATCCTTCGCTAACCGAAGACAGAATGACGGCGAATCCGTGGCCGAGTAGTGACTGGGTCGCGTTCGTTTCGGAGCGTGGATTCATTCCGACGATCGCACTTCTGTCGGCATTCGTGATGTTGTTCTTCGGCTCGCTGCGTCGCTGGTCGGAGCTCGAAAATCCGGATGCGGTTCTCGCTCAATGCGTCCTCGCCGGAACGATCGTGGCCACGATTGTCGTCAGTGCGTTCGATGTCGTGCTGATTCTCGGCGCGCCTTCGCTGCTGGTTTGGAGCATTCTCGGTGCGACGAGTGGTCTCCGGCGGGGAGCAAGGTCGGTCGAGGTTTCTTCACGAACGTTGGGATTCGCCGCTGCTGCGTTATTGGTTGCTTCTCTGGTTGCGGTCGCACGTAGTGTGACGCAGACGATGGCGATGACTTCGGTGGGTCGCGGTGGTCTCACCGCCGGCTGGGTAGAGGGCGCGATGTGGGACCCTGGCAGCTACCGCATCAACTATCGTGTCGCCGAGCTGTATTCGCGACGCGGGCGCTGCTCGATGGCGCGCGGATATGCGAAGCAGGCCGTTTCACTCTTTCCCAACTCGCCGCAGGCGAAGCGCATGGCGCGCAACTGCGACTGACTTCCCACAAACCTGGTGTGGGCCGGCGCTCCTTTGCGTTCTCGACAAAAAAATCCCACCACGGCGAGTGGTGGGATTCGATTTTGAGTCGGGGCGACTGGATTTGAACCAGCGACCTCCTGCTCCCGAAGCAGGCGCGCTACCGGGCTACGCTACGCCCCGAAAAACGACAAATAAAGCCCTCAGATCGAGGGCGAACGACACACTATAACATGGCCGGCTGCTCGACGGGAGCCCGACTTTCTGACGCCATTCGCATGATGCAAGACGCTTCGCATTTCGCAAAAACCGTCGACGCAATCGCATATTTGTGATGTATCTAACCTATTGTTATTACAGCGGTTAACCTGTATCAAATGTATCGAAAATCGACCCTGTTTTCGCGTTGCATTATCGGTTGGAACTGCGTCTTTAGCGGAGAATAGACAGCTTGAAATTCCAACCCCTTTTTGGCTGTCGATACACAGTTAACTCGGAGCATTTTTTAGATGAACGCGACCCGTTTTGTACTGGCCGCGATGGTGCTGGGCACTGCCATCGGCGCTAACCAGGCAAATGCGCAGTGCAGTGGCAACGCTGGCAGCTGTAACTCTACCAACACCGTTTCTGCTACGGTTAACGCCCTGGTCAAACTGGGGATGAGTGCTGCTACCACGACCCTTTCTTCGCCAACGGCGGACCAGGTCGAAATCGGTGCAAACCTCGCCGATGCCGGCCCGACTTTTACCATAAAGGCGAACCGTAGTTGGACTCTGAACATCAAGACCACCAACGCCTCGAACTGGACTTACGTTGGAACTAACAGCGGTACCAAGCCGATCAGCGACCTGACTTGGTCGAACGCAGTCGCTGGAACGTACGTCGGCATGAGCAACACCGACGCGCTTTTCGTGTCGGGTGCGGCCGCGACCAATGGTGCGCCTGCGCAGGTGTTCTTCAAGACAGTGTGGGCAGCTGGCTTTACTCAGCCGAGCAACGCGCCAGGTACCTACAGCATGCCGGTTGTCTTTACCCTTTCGGCGCCGTAAATCGCCTGATTCTATAGAGCATGATTAAAAGCGGGGATGGCTAAAAGCCGTCCCCGTTTTTTTTGTCTCCGATTTGTCGCTGTGCCTCGCTATGCTTAGCAGATGCGCATTCGAGCGAGCCTACTGGGCTTTGCATCTCTGATTACCGCGACCGGCAGAATGATCGCGCAGGCGACGCCTGCTGTCCCGTCACACGATTCCGCCGCGCTCATTGCTCTGATCAACGACGCCGCCCGGGTCAACGCCCAGATCCCCGATCGACTTCGTGCCTATCGCGCACGGATTGAAACCGAAATGTCGGTCGTTGTTCTGGACTCCGGCGGGCGCGAGCGGAGTACGCAAATAGAGCAGATAGCGAGCGATGTCCGGTGGCGCGCGCCCGATCGCTACGATCAGCGGGTCGTCGGTTATCGCAGCCAGTCAATCGGACCGACTTTCTCCTTGATGAGTTTCTTCGGCGGCTGGACCGTTCCCACTCTTTACGGCAACCGCCTCCAGCTGGGTGTCACGTCGTCGAGCGATCCGAATAAGGTGGTGAACACGACGCGACAGAGTCTGACGGTCCATCCGCTCGCCTTCAACCGCGATCAGTACTATGTGTTCGAGGGCGGAGATACGGCCGTGACTCTGTACTCGAGTGCGCGACGAATTCCAATCGCCCACATTCGTGTAACACCCCGCGCCAATCCGCCCGGCGACGCGATTCTCTTCATGGGCGACATGTATCTCGACGCTGACTGGAAGCAGATCGTGCGCATGCGCGGTCGTCTGGTCGAAGTGCGCAATGGCAAAGTCACTATCAACGCCGGCAGCCGCATTCCCGGCGTGAGCGGCGCGTCGTTCGTCGAGCTGGTCAATCAGGAAGTGAACGGCGAGTACTGGCTGCCTGCCTTTCAGCGGACTGAGATTCAGGCGCGCATCGCGCTCTTTGGTGACTTCCGGACGCTGGTGCGAATTGTGTCGCGATTCGACGACTACCGTGCGAACGATTCCTCGTGGACCGGCCCCGAAGCTCCGCCGGGAGTGCGGCACAATCTTACCTTCGCATCAAACGGCGCGCAGCAACGATTTCATGACTGGCGCCGACCAATCGGAGCTGCGAGCGGCGATGTCTACTACGGAGAGCTGAACGATCTCGCGCCCGCCGAGTGGCGTACTACCGCCGATGCTGGTCGCACCCGCTTCTGGCCACGAGCGCTGGGTGAGGTTTTTCGATTCAACCGAATCGAAGGATTGTTCACCGGCGTTGCAGTCGAACATGAGTCCGGCGATTCGACCCAGATCACCACGCATGGCTCAGTCGGGTGGGCATGGTCGGAGCAAACTGCGCGCGGTCAGTTCGGGATTGAACGACGTGCGGGCACGACAACTACCGGCTTGCGATTCGAGCGAACCCTCGCCAACACCAACGATTTTCAGGTGCCGTTCTCCTGGGGTGCGACTGTCTCCGCGCTGCTCGGAAGCACCGACAACTTCGACTATCTCGATCGCTGGGCGGCCAGCACCTTCGTTCGCAAAGCGCTCGGTCTCAAACAGCGCTCACTCTTTTCGCTCCAGATCGGCCCGGGTCGTGACCGAGCAGTGCAACAGAACATCTCGCGTGGATTGTACGTTGGACATGGCGAGGGTTTTCGCCCCAACCGCGGCATTCGTGAGGGGAAATACTTCCGCAGCGTCGCATCCATCGATGTGAATCCGGAAGTCAGCGGGATGTTCGTCGACCGCGGAATCGGCGGCCGTCTCTATTACGAGCGCGCCGACGGCACAGTGTACTGGCAGCGATTGGAGCTTCTACTCGCCGCCCGTCGCGAGCTCGGCCCTTTTCAGCTCTACGCCCGGGGAGATGCGGGCACGCTGCTGGGTAAGCCGGCGCCGCAGGTCTTGTTCGAGCTCGGGGGCGACGAGGGGCTGACCGCGTACAGCTACAAGGAATTCGCGGGCGACAACGCGGCGCTCGGGCGTGCCGTGCTCGGCTACACGTTCCCATTCCTGCGCGCACCGATTCAGCTCCCAAGCCGCCTGATCGTACCAGGACTGGCTCCCGGCGTCGCAGCGGGAATCCACGCGGGTTGGGCGGAAATCTCCAATGCCGCCGCCCAGCGCGCTTCGCTCGAGCTCGGTACAACGATCGATCCGACTAGCTCGTTACCGATTCCGGTGTCGCGTCCAACTGATGGTGTTCGTGCGTCGGCCGAGTTTTTGTTCACGTTGTTCAACGGTGCTGCTGCTGCGGGAGTGACTAGAGTCATCGATACGCGTGGGCGATGGAAGTTCACAGCGCGGATCGGCCAGGGCTTCTGATACGTGTGTGTAAGGTTCTTGAAAGGTGGCACCCATTTTGTACGCGATTCGGGCGTACGCTCTTCAATGAGGACTCTATGATTCTGAAACAATCGGGACGCGCACTCGGCGCGTTTGTCGTTGCGGGTGCAGTGGTATTGAGTGGTTGCGCCGGAATGAGCCAGAAACAGCGCGGTGCAGTTATCGGCGCTACCGCTGGCGCAGCAGTCGGCGGTGTCGTGGGCAATCAGACGGGTTCGACGGTACGCGGCGCAATCATCGGCGCGATCGTCGGTGGTGCGGCCGGTGCGGTGATCGGACACCAGATGGATCAGCAGGCGAAGGAGCTGGAGCAGACCATTCCGGGCGCCACGATCACGCGCGTCGGGGAAGGAATCGCGGTGACGTTCCCGTCAGGCATTCTCTATCCATTCAACTCGACCGAGATACTGCCGGCCGGAAAGGACAATCTCAAGCAGCTCGCATCGAGCCTGGATAAGTATCCGAACTCCGACATCTTGATCGTTGGTCACACCGATAGCGTTGGGACGGATGCCTACAATCTCGACCTGTCACAGCGTCGCGCCCTGGCGGCCAGCGCGTATCTCCAATCTCTCGGCGTACCGGCAGCTCGACTGCAGACAGCAGGCAAGGGCAAGACTGAGCCGGTCGCGTCGAACGACACCGAAGATGGCCGTCAGCGCAATCGCCGCGTCGAGATCGCGATCTATGCGAGCGAAGCGTACCGCAACCAGGTGAAGAGCCAGAGCCAGTGACGGCTGTCTGCCGTTGGTTGGTAAGCACGGACAAGTGACGAGAAAAATGACCTGGCCCATAAGGACCCCGGCAGGCCGTTTTCTGGCGCGAGTCGTGCTTACAAACCCGGCAGTTTCTCATTCACTCATCGAGAGGTGACGATGAACAAATCACGCTCGCGACTGATGGCTGGATTGGCGGTGATAACGCTCGCGGGATTCGCCGCGACCAGCTACGGTCAGAACACGAACACTCCGGCGACCACGGGCGGCAGCGTTTCGACGCCCGCGGATCAGTCAGCTCCTGCAGCACAGCCGACGGATCCGAATGCATCGGCGAACACGCAGGCAGCGCCGAGCACCGGTACTGATGCCACCATCGGCACGTCCTCACGGACGACGACGACGGCGACTGATGTGACGACGACCCAGCCGGCAACCACCACGTTCTGGCTCACTGGTTGGGGGCTCGCTGCGATCGCAGTCGTAGCCATCCTTCTGCTGTGGGCGATCTTTGGACGCAAGAGAACGGTCGTCAGCGACAATTACTCGACCACCACTCGGAGTTACGGCACGACGCCGACGAACGATCGAGTTGTCAGTCCGCAGGCGGCTTCCGGTACGGAAAGAACTACCAGGGTCACCGAAACTGACACGCGCATGTAGTCGCGGGCTCGGTGGGTAATAAAAAAAGTCCTGAATCGGCGAAACGATTCAGGACTTTTTTTTCACGCGCCCGGAGAGACTCGAACTCCCAACCTTTTGATCCGTAGTCAAATGCTCTATCCAATTGAGCTACGGGCGCATTACGGACTGCGGACTAGAGTGGGTATATAGTCCTCAGCATCTCGTATGGGCGGTACAAGACTCGAACTTGTGACCTCCACGATGTCAACGTGGCGCTCTAACCAACTGAGCTAACCGCCCCTACGAACTGCGGACGAGAGTCGGTATATCCCGGCTACAGTTCACAGCAGAGAGCGGGAAACGGGACTCGAACCCGCGACCCCAACCTTGGCAAGGTTGTGCTCTACCAACTGAGCTATTCCCGCGAAAACAAAAGTTCTTGCTGCTACGGTGACTCGAAGTGGCGTTTTCCTGTGACGCGTGCCGTCTTCGCTGCCGTCATGGAGGTGAGGGGAATCGAACCCCTGACCTCTTGAATGCCATTCAAGCGCTCTCCCAACTGAGCTACACCCCCGGCATTTCCTGAGGGCAGACACGCGCCCCGACAGGAACCGCGAAGGATATCCAAGGGTAGTATCGAAGTCAAGAAATTCACTCTGGCAAAATCGTCAACGGCCAGTATCTTGCAGCGTTTTTACAACCTGAAAATTTCGATCACTCCGAGACGCGATTGCTGATGCGTTTCCAGGTTGTCGAAACACATTCACTCGCTCGCATTGCTGGCCCACGCGGGACCGCATTCGAAAGACTTTTTCACGTAGTACCTGAGGTGTGCACCAATGGCTGAAGTAAAGCGTCGCCGCAAAACGGCCGTCGCCGGAATAGCTCCGAACGAACCCGAGAGAGACATCCTCGATCAATACCTGTACGAGGTGAGCACGTATCCGCTGCTCAAAGGTACAGAGGAGATCGAGGTTGCTCGCCGGATTCGTGCTGGCGATCCCGACGCACTCCAGGAGCTCGTCCAGCGCAATTTGCGCTTCGTCATCTCGGTGGCGAAGAAGTATCAAAACCGCGGCATGCCGCTCATCGATCTGATCGGTGAAGGCAACGTCGGTCTGCTCACTGCTGCTCGTAAGTTCGATCCGGATCAGGGCGTCAAGTTCATCTCGTACGCTGTGTGGTGGATTCGTCAGGCGATTCTGTCGTCGCTGGCGCGTCAGGGCCGCACCGTGCGCGTTCCGCTGAATCGCACCGCCGATCTCTCGCGCATCATCAAGGCGTCGGAGATTCTGCGTCAGAAGATGCGGAGAGAGCCCACTCCGGAAGAGTTGTCGCACCTGACCGGTCTTTCGGTTGATGTCGTGCAGTCGCTCGCCGCGCTCAACACCGGCGACGTCCGTCTCGATGCGCCAATGGATCCGGAAGGTGATCGCTCGTTGATCGAGCGTTTCGTCGCCGACGAGATGCCCGACACCGAGGAAGAGGCGATGAACCGCTTCCTCAACGACGAGATCGAAACCGCGCTCTCCACGCTTCCTCCGCGTGACGCAAAAGTTCTCAGACTGTATTTCGGTCTCGAGGGCGGACGCGAGCACACGCTCGAGGAAATCGGTTCGCTGCTCGGCGTCACGCGCGAGCGTGTCCGCCAGCTACGCGACCGGGCGCTCAAGCGCCTGCGCGAAGGAGATGTCGGTCGCGCGCTTGGTTCGTTTGCGGCGTAGCAACTCTAAGAAGCAAAGGAAGGGGACGAGCGAAAGCTCGTCCCCTTTTTGTTTTGATAACTACTTCGCTAAGCGCTGACCGCTTCACGCTGACACCTATCCGCTGCCTGCGACGGGACAAAACTCATCGGATAAAAGCGAACACAGTGCGTTTCCTCTGTCGGTCGCGATCTGTCCCGTCGCTTGCAGCGCCGAGCGGTCAGCGTGCAGCGGTCAGCGCTCAGCGAGGTAGTGCGCTTCTAAAGTCCTCAGTCCGAACTCGAGCCCTTCCCCCCGCAACCACTCTCGCCATATTTGTGACGTGATCAAGCTGATCGATGTCCACAAGTCCTTCGGGCCGAAAGTCGTTCTCGATGGGTTTTCGCTCGAGGTCGACGAGGGCGAAACGATGGTGCTCATTGGCTACTCGGGAACTGGAAAGTCGGTAGCGATCAAGCACATCGTCGGGCTGCTGGAGCCGGACAGCGGAGAAGTCTGGGTCGACGGACGCGAAGTGCCGAAGCTTACTCGAGACGAGCTCTACGATCTCCGCTCGAAAATCGGGTACGTCTTCCAGTTTGCCGCCTTGTTCGACTCGCTTACGATCGGCGACAACGTCGCGATGGGACTGCGGAAAGAAGGCCGGCTGTCCGAGCGAGACATTATGACTCGCGTCGGCGAAGCACTCGAGCTGGTCGACCTTCCCGGAGTCGAGTCGAAGTATCCCGCAGAGCTCTCAGGCGGAATGCGCAAGCGCGTCGGCATCGCCCGCGCGATCGCCCGCCAGCCCAAGTACATCATGTACGATGAGCCGACGACTGGACTCGATCCAGTCACGAGCGCAATCATCGACCAGTTGATGATCCGAATGCGGGAGCGGCTCGGCGTCACCAGCATTGTGGTCACCCACGACATGCGAAGCGCTTACACTATTGGGTCGCGCATTGCGATGCTGTTCGAAGGAAAGTGTCGACAGGTCGGGACGGTTGAAGAGATTCAGCACACCACCGATCCGGTCGTCCGCCAGTTTATAGAAGGGAAGCCCGACCTCGACACCGTCGACGCCGGGGTCTGATCGTGACGACTGCCTCTGCAGACGCTTCGACCCTCCCTTCGCTCGTCGTCCATCTCCAGCGCGAAAAGGCGAAGGCGCTGGTACGGGCCGCTTTTCCACGACGCCGCTGGCGCATCATCTCCACTCGTTCGGCAGAAGAACTGGAAGGAATCTTCCGAAAGGTGTTGGTCGATGCCGCGCTGATCGATCTCGGATCACCGGATGAAGACACGTGGAAAGCCGCGGGTTTTGCGGCCGAATTCCCGAGCGCTCCATTTTTCGCTATCCTGCCGCTTCGTCCTTCCGACACTCCGGCCGTCGCCCGGTGCACCGGCCTTGGTTTCATAGACGTTATCGCGGAAGGCATCGACGACAACGTCGCTCGCGATCTCGTCTATCCGCACGCGTTTTCGACACGTTTTCGCCAGGCGCTCGTCGAGCCGCCCCACGCATTGGGTCTCAGTACGGCGCTGCAGCGCAGCGCGTGGGATGTAATAGTTGCGCACTCGGGCCGACCGGTTACGACAAAGGAGCTGGCGACCGCAGTCGGATTGAGCAGAGAGCACCTCAGTAGAAACTTTGCGAAACCCGGCGCGCCCAACCTGAAGCGGGTGATCGACCTGGTCCGCCTCATTGCTGCCGCCGAGCTCGCCAAGAATCCGGGTCACGATATTCGCGATATTGCCCGCATTCTAGAGTTCGCGTCGTCCTCTCATCTCGCGGTGACGGCGCAAAGGATTTTCGGGACGAGGCCGGCATCACTGGCTCGTCTCCGGACCACGGATTTGATCGATCGGTTTGCTCAGGGGCGTACACGAAGTCGTAGTTAAGCGTTTCACTCAACTGGCCCGCGTTTTCCAGTGTCCGTATTGCTCCGGTAAGGAGCTTGTGATATTTTTCACAAGCGCCCGACAACCCTGAAAACCCTTACGCGAGACGCCCTCCCGGCGGCCCGCTTATCCAGTCTCTGAGCACATAGATCATGGCCACCGACACGATCCTGCGCCCCGGCGAAATCAAGGACATTCTCCTCCGCGAAATCGAAGCGGCGGACCTCAACCAGCTCGATGTCGAAGAGGTCGGAACCGTCCTCGAAGTGAAGGATGGTATCGCCCGCATTTACGGTCTGAACAAAGCGATGGCCGGCGAGATGCTCGAGGTCACCTCCTCCGAGACCGGCGAGAAAGTCACGGCCCTCGCCCTCAATCTCGAAGAAGACAACATCGGGTCGGTCATCCTCGGCGACTACCTCCAGCTGAAGGAGGGTGATGAAGTCCGCCGCACGTCTCGCGTGCTCGAGGTTCCCGTCGGACAGGAACTCGTTGGACGAGTGGTCGATCCGCTCGGCCGCCCGCTCGATGAGAAGGGTCCGCTCAACGCCAAGTTGAGCCGCAAAGTGGAGTCGGAAGCCCCGGGCATCATCGTCCGCCAGCCGGTGAAGGAGCCGCTTCAGACCGGTATCAAAGCGATCGACTCGATGATTCCGATCGGTCGCGGTCAGCGCGAGCTGATCATCGGTGACCGCGGAACCGGTAAGACCGCAATCGCGATCGACACCATCATCAATCAGAAGGGGACCGGTGTCATCTGCGTCTACGTCGCCATCGGTCAAAAGAATTCGACCGTAGCATCGGTCGTCGAGAAGCTGCGCCAGGCAGGCGCGATGGAATACACCATCGTCGTCGTCGCCAGCGCCTCTGACCCGGCACCGATGCAATACATCGCGCCATACGCCGGCTGCGCGATGGCCGAGTACTTCATGTACAACGAAGGCAAGCCGACGCTCTGCGTGTACGACGATCTCACCAAGCAGGCTGCGGCGTATCGCCAGCTCTCGCTGGTGCTCCGTCGTCCGCCCGGTCGTGAAGCTTTCCCGGGAGACGTATTCTATCTCCACTCGCGCCTGCTCGAGCGCGCGGCGAAACTGAGCGAGGACGCCTCGATCGTTGATGGCGACCGCATCCAGAAGCCGGGCGGATCGCTGACGGCGCTTCCGATCATCGAGACCCAGGCCGGTGACGTGTCCGCGTACATCCCGACCAACGTCATCTCGATCACCGACGGCCAGATCTTCCTCGAAGCAGATCTGTTCTTCGCCGGTGTGCGCCCCGCTGTGAACGTCGGCATCTCGGTGTCGCGCGTCGGCGGATCGGCGCAGGTAAAAGCAATGCGATCGGTGGCCGGCAGACTTCGCCTCGACCTTGCGCAGTATCGCGAGCTCGAAGCGTTCTCCTCCTTTGCGTCCGATCTAGACGCCGCAACCAAGAAGCAGCTCGAGCGCGGTGCGCGCACGGTCGAGATCCTCAAGCAGCCACAGTATCAGCCGATGGCGGTCGAGCAGCAGGTCATCGTCATCTACGCGGTCACCAATGGCTTTCTCGATTCGATCGAAGTCCCGCGCATTAGGGAGTGGGAGCGCGGCTTCCTCGAGTTCGCCGAGAAGCAATTCCCGCAGATTGGCCAGCGCATCAAATCAGAGAAGGTGCTCTCGAAGGAGACCGAAGGGGATCTCAAGAGAGCGATCGAGGGTTTCAATCAGCAATTCGCCTCTACCAAGCGCTAACGAATGGCGAAAGGTCGCGAGCTAAAAGGCCGAATCAGATCGGTCGAGAATACTCGAAAGATCACTCGGACGATGGAGATGGTGGCCACGTCCAAGATGAAGCGCGCACAGGATCGCGTCGTCGCCGCGCGCCCGTTCGCGAATTCGCTCACCGACGTGATCGCCAATCTTTACACTCCCGAGCTGGCCGAGCGTTTTCCGCTGATGCGGCAGCCTGCGTCGATCAAGAAGGCGGCGGTTCTCATTCTTACCAGCAATCGTGGCCTTGCCGGCGCTTTCAACGCGAACTTGCTCAAAGAGTCGCGCAGTCTCCTCGCACGCCTCAAAGAGCAGGGAGTGGAGCAGGAGCTCCACGTTGTCGGCAAGAAAGGACTCGGCTACTTCCGCTACATCGGTCGCCAGGTCGCGTCCAGCCGCACCGACATCACCGGACAGCCAACGGCGCAGAATGCATCGGAGCTCGTCGACGCATTGATCGAAAGGTTCGCGTCTGGCGAGATCGACGCGGTTTATGTCGTCTACTCCAAATTCAATTCGGCCCTTTCGACTCCGCCGACTTCGCAGCTCGTTCTTCCCGTTACTCCGCCTGAGCGCAAAGGACAGCAGCCTGATTACATCCTGATGCCTTCGGCAGAAGTAATTCTTACCCAGCTTCTTCCTTCTTACGTGCGCAATTCGGTTTATCGCGCGCTGGTGGAGAACGAAGCTGCTTTCCAAAGCGCGCAACGCACGGCGATGAAGAACGCGACCGACAACGCCGGCGAGATGCTCAACGTTCTCAGACGTACTTTCAACCGCGCCCGCCAGGCGCAGATCACGCAGGAGATCGCCGAGATTGTGGGCGGTGCTGCTGCGCTACAGGGGTAAATCATGGCAACAGCCGTCCGCACCGAGAAAAAGAGAGCCGCTAAAACCGGTGATGGCGCCAGCACCAGAAAGGCGAACATCGGCAAGGTGGTGCAGGTCATCGGACCAGTTCTCGACGTGGAGTTCGAGGCCGAGCATCTGCCGGAGCTCTATAACGCGCTCAGAATTCGCGAGAAGTCGGAATCAGGCGCTGATATCGATGTCACCGTCGAAGTGCAGCAGCACATTGGCCGCAACCAGGTCCGCGCCGTCGCGATGTCGTCGACCGACGCAGTAGTTCGCGGAATGAACGTAGAGGACACCGGCGCTCCGATCAAAGTGCCCGTTGGCGAGGCAGCACTCGGCAGAATTCTCAACGTCATCGGAAACCCGGTCGACAACGGCCCGGCGATTCCAGACGACGTCGAGCGCTGGCCGATTCACCGCCCGGCACCCGAGTTCGCGAACCTCGAGCCCAAGACCGAAGTCTTCGAGACAGGCATCAAGGTCATCGATCTCATCGCGCCGTTCGTGAAGGGCGGAAAGATCGGACTCTTCGGCGGCGCCGGCGTCGGCAAGACGGTCGTGATCATGGAACTGATCAACAACGTGCAGAAGGGACACGGTGGAAAATCCGTCTTCTGCGGCGTTGGCGAGCGCACACGTGAAGGAAACGATCTCTATCTCGAGATGAAGGAGTCGGGAGTCCTTGGCTCAACCGCGCTCATCTATGGACAGATGAACGAGCCGCCCGGGGCGCGTCTCCGCGTCGGACTCTCTGGCCTCACGGTCGCCGAGTACTTCCGCGACGTCGAGAACGCCGACGTGCTGGTGTTCATCGACAACATTTTCCGATTCACCCAGGCAGGTTCAGAAGTGTCGGCGCTGCTGGGTCGTATGCCCAGCGCGGTCGGATATCAGCCGACGCTGGCGACGGAGATGGGAGACTTGCAGGAGCGCATCACCTCGACCAAGAACGGATCGATCACATCGGTGCAGGCGATCTACGTTCCTGCTGACGACATCACCGATCCGGCGCCCGCGACCGCGTTTGCGCACCTCGACGCAACCGTCGTGTTGTCACGCGCAATCACCGAGCTGGGCATCTATCCCGCCGTGGATCCGCTCGCTTCGTCTTCGCGAATCCTCGACGCGCAGTTCATCGGCGAGCGCCACTATAAGGTTGCGACCGATGTGCAGCGGATTCTCCAGCGCTACAAGGAGCTGCAGGACATCATCGCGATCCTTGGCATGGATGAGCTTTCGGAAGAGGACAAGCTGGTTGTCGGCCGCGCCCGCAGAATTCAGCGCTTCATGTCGCAGCCGTTTGCGGTCGCCGAGCAATTCACCGGCATCAAAGGCCAGTACGTGAAGCTCGAAGAGACGATCTCGTCGTTCGAGCGCCTGGTCGCCGGGGAGTTCGATCAGTATCCAGAGCAGGCTTTCTTCATGCAGGGCGGCATCGACGGAGTCGTCGAGGCTGCGAAGAAGCTGTCGGCCTGATGCTCAAGGTCTCGGTTATCTCGCCGGAGGCAGTGTTGTTCGAGGGCGAGACGGATTCGGTCGTCGCCCCAGCCTATGACGGCGAGGTTGGCATTCTCACTGGGCACGCGCCATTGATGGCGCTCCTTGGCGAGGGGCAGTTGCGCCTTGGCGCGGGCGGCGGGCGCCGCTTCAATGTCAGTGGCGGCTTCATGCAGGTGCTCAACGACGAAGTTCGAGTCGTTACGGAGAAGGCGACAGCGGCCTGAGAAGCCGGTCAATTAGCGAGGTTTTGAAGGAAGAATTGGGGAGCCGGCGGCTCCCCAATTCGTTTTTGGGTGCATGCGTCGGTACCGACGCAATCACACCAAATGCCTCCGGCGTACGTTGGCGGACACTCGCCTGTAACCCACGGTGCTTTACCTGTCGTTGACAGTCCCGTTACAACGCATCTAAGTTGTATGCCATATGAGCTACCCGAAGGTCCCGGGCTGGGGACTTCGGGCTTTTGCTTTGGCATTCGTCACACACCCCGATCGGGGTGGGCACGCCAGATGAATGCAACGACATAGTCGCGGGCGGGGAAGAGCGGGCTGGCTCATTCCCCTACGCTCACGACACCCATCCCAGTTTCACTTTCTGCGAGGTGTTGTATGGGAATGACAGGTAAGATCACTCGCTTCCTTGCGATTGCGAGCGTATTCGGGTTTGTCCCGGCGCTGGCACAAGCGCAGGGGACGACCGTCAGTGGCCAGGTAACTGGCTCAGGCGGGCAACCAGTACCAGGCGCCAGCGTCAGCATTCCAGCGTTACGTGCTGGCGCCTTCACAGATGCGGAGGGGCGATACACTTTCACCGCTCCGACATCTGCGACCGGAACCACGGTCAACGTAGTAGCGCGCAGACTCGGCTTCGCTCCGAGCTCCGCATCGGTCACGCTGAACGGATCGGCAGTGACCCAGAACTTCTCGCTTTCAGCCGCGGCTACTGAGCTGCAAGGCGTCGTCGTCACCGCTCTCGGAGTTACTCGCGAGCGCAGCCAGCTTGGCACGGCGCAGCAGCAGTTGAGCACCGCGGAAGTGAACGAGACCAAGACGATGAACGTCGTCAACAGCCTTCAGGGCAAGGTCTCGGGCGTCAACATTACCGGATCCGGTACGCAAGGCGGCTCGAGCCGCATCACGCTTCGCGGCGTCAACTCGATCGCCGGCGACAACTCCCCGTTGTTCATCGTCGACGGCGTCGCAGTCTCGAACGCCGATCGCTCGGTTGGAAACTCGGGATCAGTCGCGAACGGAGCCAGCGTCGCTGGCGGGTGGGACTTCGGTAGCGCCATCTCCGACATCAACCCTGAGGACGTCGCCAGCGTGACGATCCTGAAGGGCCCCAACGCAGCCGCACTCTATGGCTCGCGTGCCGCGAACGGCGTCATCATCATGACGACGAAGAAGGGAAGCGCCACCGGTGGCCGGATGCGCACCGAGGTGAGCTCGACGTACACGTGGGAAAGCCCATCGATCCTGCCGCAGTACCAGAACCTTTATGGACAGGGTTCGGCCGGCCAGTTCGAGTGGGTTGATGGTCAGGGCGGCGGCACTCAGGACTACAACGACCAGAGCTTTGGCCCTCGCCTCGATGGCCGCCTGATAGATCAGTTCACCGGCCCGCAGCAGCCCTGGGTAGCGCACCCCGACAACGTTTACAGCTTCTTCGATACGGGGCACACGCTCTCGAACAACGTTGCGTTCAGCGGCGGCACCGATCGCGCCAACGCCCGCATCTCGTTCGGGTCAGATCAGATCAAGGGCTACATCCCGAACAACTCGTTCCACAAGACCAACGGTCTCCTCAACGCGTCGCTCAAGATCAATGATCGTTTGAGCTCAGACGCGAGTCTGCAGTACGTCCGCAACGCCGGCGCCAACCGCCCGGGCGTTGGATACACCCAGAGCGTGCTCGAGCAGTTCGTTTGGTTCGGCCGCCAGGTCGACCTGAACGCGCTTCGCGATTATCAGAAGGGCGCGTTGATCAACAACGGACCTGACGGACGCGAGTACAACTGGAATTACAGCTTCCACAACAATCCGTACTGGCTGCAGTATGAAAACCCGATCGGCGACGTGCGCGATCGTTTCATCGGCAACGTCTCGGCGAACTACAACATCGCTGAAGGCATTGACGCGACCCTGCGGACCGGATCGGACATCTATCGCTTCAACATCGATCAGCGGTTTGCTCCGGGCGACTCGCGCCAGGGCACGATCGTCGATCCGCGTTATTTCGGTGGCTTCACGAACATCAACGATTACAACAACGAGAACACCACCGATCTTATCCTCAGAGCCAATAGAGGACTTGGGTCTCATCTTCAGATCAACGCTCTGGCCGGCGGAGCCACACGCCGCAGCACTTTCAATTCGAATAGTGCTTCGACAGGCGGTTTGACGGTCCCGGGCATTTACAACGTTTCGAACGCCGCGATCGCGCCGACGCTGACCCAGAACACCCAGCGCCGTCAGGTCAACAGCGCTTACGGCTCGTTGGACGCTACGCTGAACGGCTGGTGGACCATTGGCGGAACCGCCCGTAACGATTGGTCTTCCACGCTGCCAAAGGAGAACAACTCGTACTTCTATCCATCGCTGAACACCGCTTTCGTGTTGACCGATGCGATTCCCGCGCTGAAGAACCGCTTCCTCTCCTATGCGAAGCTTCGCGCATCCACGGCGCAGGTCGGTAGCGATGCCGCTCCGTACCAGCTGCTGACGACGTACACGGGCTTGAGCTCGAAGTACGTCGGACTGCCGCAGTTCACCCTTGGCGACGTTCTGGCCAACGGCGAGCTCAAGCCTGAGATCACGCACTCCAACGAGCTTGGACTCGAGTTGAGCATGCTCGACGGTCGCGTGACTTTCGACGGCAGCCTCTACGACAAGTACACCAAGAACCAGATCTTCAACGCACCGGTTTCACAGGCGACCGGCTTCGTCCAGAAGTCGATCAACGCCGGTAAGATCACGAACAAGGGCCAGGAGTTCCTGCTCGGGATCACGCCGATTCAGACCGACGGTGGAGTCACCTGGAATTCGACCTTCAACTACGGAAGAAACGTCAGCCGGATCGCGGAGCTTGCGCCGGGCGTCACGACGCTTCTTCTGGGTACCGCGCACGCAACGCGTCTTGAGGCTCGCCTCGACAGGCCGTACGGCGCGATCATTGGTAACGCCTGGGCACGCGATGAAAACGGCAACCTGCTGACGAAGGACGGTCTGCCGTTCGCCGACAACACCGCGATGAATCACTATTTCGGCAGTGTTCAGCCGCAGTGGACCGGCGGTTGGGGCAACACGCTCACGTTCAAGAACATTCGGTTGTACGGCCTGCTCGATTTCCGCCGCGGCGGCAAGATCGCCAGCATCACGAATCTGTGGGGTGACTTTACCGGAATCTTCCCGCGCACCCTCAAGGGTCGCGAAGTCGATTGGAACAACCCCGGTATCGTCGTCAAGGGAATCGACGTAGACACCAACCAGCCGAACACGATTAACGTAGACGCCGAGACCTACTGGCAGTGCATCGCGTACAACTGTGGTCCGGTGCTCGAGGATCACGTGTACGACGCCAGCTACACCAAGCTGCGCGAGCTGTCGATTTCGGTCGATCTGCCGCGCGCGTTTGTCGATCGCCTGAACAGCAACGCGATCAGCGTCTCACTCACCGGGCGCAATCTGAAGACGTGGACAAAGGTTCCGAACATCGATCCTGAGTTCTCGTACCAGACCGGCAACGTGCAGGGAATCGAGTTCGCATCCTTGCCGAACGCGCGGGTGTGGGGTCTCAATGTCCGCATCACGCCATAACTGTCTCTCACCGAGATTTATCATCTGATGACAAACAAAAACCTCTGGAGAGTCGGCGCGGGAGTCGTTCTGGCGGCAGCTGTGTATGCCTGCAACAACGACAAGATCACCGACCTCAATAAAAATCCGAACAGCCCGGAGGACGTTCCGGCCGGGCCTCTTTTCACCGACGCGAGTCGTGTAGAAGTATCGCGTTGGTTCGGCGGCGCTTACGATCTTCGTACTGCCGAGTGGATCGTGCAGCACCTGTCCGAAGTACAGTACAACGACGAGGATCGGTACGTTCGCATCCATGCGGCGGACACCGAAGGCTCGTTCAATGGCGCGTATTCGGCCGAGCTGAAAGACCTGACGCAGATCATCGCAAAGGCGACGGCCTCGAACGAGCCAGGCACGTTCGCTCCAGCGCTTGCTCTTAGAACGCTGGGCTTCTCCTACATCACCGATTCGTGGGGAGACATTCCTTACACGTCGGCACTGAAGGGAGACGAGCCGGGTGCCAGTCTTGCGCCGTCGTATGACAAGCAGCAGGACATCTACACCGATTTCTTCGCCGTGCTGGACAAGGCAAGCAAGGATCTGGTGGGTGCGGCAAACTCACTTGCCAGCGCCGACCCGATTTACGGCGGCAACCCTGCGAAGTGGCAGAAGTTCATCAACTCGCTCAGGGCGCGCCTTGCAATGCGTGTTGTCAACGTCGATCCGACGCTTGCCAGCACTCAGCTCGCTGCGGCAATGGCGGCTCCGGGTGGGCTGATTCTCACCAACGCGGACAACGCCAATTTCCCGTGGCCGGGTGACGGTGTCTACAACAATCCGTGGTCATCGAGTCTTGGTGGTCGCGACGATTGGCGGATGTCGAACAGACTCATGGATCTGCTCAATTCGCTGAATGATCCGAGAACGCCGATCTATGCGCAGCCAACGGCCGAGACGCCGCCACGCTATGCAGGCTCGCCGAACGGAATTCTGCCGAACAAGGCCGTTCCTTATTTCACCACCACGTCGCGTCCGGGCTCGATTTTCTACGCCGGCAAGACGACGTACGGGCCGGTATTCGGCGGCTCTGGCCAGAAACTGCCGACCTTCGTGATGACTGCTGCGGAAATGAACTTCATTCTTGCGGAAGCATCCGAGCGCGGTATGGCCGGTCTCACCCCTGCAACAGCGGCCACGTACTACAACGCTGGAATTACGGCGTCACTGCAACAGTGGAGTGCCGTTGCCCCGGCGTCGCAGCAGATCTCAGCTTCAGCGATCGCGTCCTATCTCGCCCAGCCGTCAGTTGCTTACCAGGGCGGCGTAGCGGGTCAGGTCCAGATCGCGCAGCAGAAGTGGATCGCGTTGTTCACCGATGGTGGAACAGCGTGGTCTGAATGGCGTCGTACCTGCGTGCCGACCACGGTCGTCGCCGGCGTCGATGCTACTCAAAACTCAGTGCCGCGCAGACTCGAGTATCCTACGCTCGAAAACACCGTCAACGCCGATGCAGTGGCGGCGGCGGTAGCGTCACAAGGGCCGGACACTTTCTCCACCAGAGTGTGGTGGGACAAGCAACCGACCGCAGCTCCGACGTATCCGGGAGCGGCGTGCGGCGTCCAGAACGGAACCTGATTCCAGCCCGCTGAAATAAAAAGGCCCCTCGAGAAATCGAGGGGCCTTTTTGCATCGCGCTACTTCGAGATCAGGCGCGCTGCATCAGCAGTCGCTATTGGTTTCTCGTCCACACTACGATTGCACCGCACATCCGGTTGTTGCGGTCCTGGTACTGGGGAGGCAGACCAGCGGATGAAGGATAGACCTCCATACCGGCGACGTCGGTTGGCGCGACCAGCTCGTCGAGCTCAGCGCCCTGTGCACGCATTCCATCGAGCCATACCATCGGCTTGCAATCCCGCAGCATGATGCGATTCCCGGTGCGTTCCGATGCGTAAATGCTGGCGCCAGGAACCGTTCGCATAAGCTCGCTGAGGAACGCTGGATGGCGTCGCTCGATCTCCTTCTGGTCGAAGAACTTCGCAAAGTTGTTGTTCGCTTTGTGGTTGTAGTATTCCTCGAGGTGGCCCTTGGAGCCTTCGACGATTACTTCCGCCACGTCGCTCGGCACTTCCTGCAAGCTGAAATCGAAGGGGCCATCGGCCATCGATGGACCGACATCCAAGGTCATCGACGACCCGCGGAATCCGAGGCGGCGTACGCTCAATCGGACCGATCCGGGTGCGACGTTGACGAAGCTGTATTTGCCGTCCGCAGTCGTCCTGTACAGGCGCGCCGGCTGGCCCGGCCTCGATAGGGAGATCTGCGCGTCTGAAACGGGGTGATCACCACCGTCGCGCACTACGCCGGCAATGCTGTAGGTCGAACTGACATTGGCGGGAGCCTGGGCCGGCGCCTGGCGAAGCGCAACTACGGCAAGGCATCCTACAACGGAGGAAAACCAGCGGCGCTGCATTTTAATCCTCGTAGCTGTTATCGTGATTTCACGGTGCCACGCGCGACAGGCAAAGTCAAGCTGAGACCCCGAGCTGGGCTTCGTTCTGCCCGTGAACACCACTTGTTGTACCCCAACGACCCCGATGTGGCTTGCGAATTGCGCCGCCTGTGGCCATAACATCATTACCCACAATCGCTTATGGCTGACGCATCGCACCCTCCAATTCTCGTCGTCGATGATAACCCCGATAATGCCCACATCATTCGGGATTATCTGGAGGCAAAGGGGTATCCAGTTACAGTGGCCTACAATGGTGATGACGCATTGAAGGCATTCGACCAGATCAAACCTTCGCTGGTTCTACTCGACGTGATGATGCCGGGGCGCGACGGCTGGCAGGTTTGCCGGGAAATGAAAAGCCATCCCACTCTGGGAAAGAGCGTACGCGTGGTGATGGTGACTGCGCTCGACGACTGGGTGAACAAGCGGCAGGCACTGCAGACGGGCGCGGATGATTTCGTCGAGAAGCCGTTCGAGCTGCCGAAGCTCGCGGCGACGGTCGAGCGAAACGTGAAGCTGCTGTCACCGGCAGCGAGCGCCGGCACCGTCAGCGCGCGCAATTGAGCGTGGATTATCACCAGCTTCTCCGCGACTCGCTGACGCGGCTTCCGACCGTGGGCGCCACGGTCGACAGCATTCGCAAGGCTGTGCAGGAGCGAGGCGAGCTCGTCATTCTGTATTTCAATTTCGACCGATACTCGAAGGTCGAGGAAGTGTACGGCTGGGAAAAACTGGACAGCGTTCTGGAGACCACAGGCGACGCAATGCGGGAAGCGCTGGCCAAGAGCGCACTCGCCTCGGCGAAGCTGATGGTGTCATTCCCGAACGACGACGACTTCGTCGTCTTTCACGTTCCGCGCGACGACAAACCGGCTGCCAGCGACGCCGAGATCACCGAGCTGACCGCGACTCTAAAGGAGGCCGTCTCGTCGGAGATCGAGCGGGCGCACGGCGAGGACATCGCATCGTTGTTCGACATCTTCGTTGGACGCGCACTGGTAGTCTACAATCCCAAGCTGCGTCTGGAGCGGCAGATCTATCGCGGCATTCGCGAGGCGGCCAATGCATCGAAGAGTCTCGAGCACCGGGAACAGGCCAAGAAGGTCTCCGACCTCCGCGAGACGCTGCGCGATCGCGGGCTCTACATCGAGTATCACCCGATCGTCGTCACCGATTCACAGAAGGTCTTCGGCTACGAAGCGCTGGCGCGCGGCAAGCTGCGCAGCATGCGCAGTCCCGAAGTGATGTTCGAGATAGCGGCGCAGTCCGATTTGATCTGGGATCTGAGCAGACTCTGCCGCGAGCGCGCAATCGAAGGGATGGGGAAGCTGCTGCAGGACGGCGAGCTGTTGTTCATGAACGTCGATCCCGCGGATTTTGCCGATCCGTCGTTCGACGTCAACACCCTCAACGTCAAGGATCCGACGCGCGTCGTGATCGAGATTACCGAGCGCACCGCGATCAAGGACTACCCGAAATTCCGCGGACGCCTCAAGGAATTTCGCGACAAGGGGTACCGTTTCGCAGTCGACGACGCGGGGAGCGGCTATGCCGGACTCGGCTCGATTGCCAATCTCGAGCCCGACTTCATCAAGCTCGATATGTCACTCATCAACTGCATCGATCAGAACTTCATCAAGCAGAATCTGGTCGAGACGATGGTGCGATTCGCGAACGAGCACGGCGCGATGGTGATCGCGGAAGGAGTCGAGCGGAAGGAAGAGTATGACATGGTGAAATCGCTGGGCGTTCACCTGGTGCAGGGATTCTTCGTGCACAAGCCGAGTGCGACGGGCGTCAACTGGCGACCGCCGATGCATCCAGCTCCAGTCGTTACCGAGGGAGCAAAGTAGTCACCAGCTGGTAGGACCTCTCGGCGGCGCCGAGTCCTTCCTGCACCATCGCTCTGGCGGCTGCACCGGCGCTGTCGCGCGCCGGAAGCGAGCCGAGCCAATCGGCAAGGCGAATCGAGAGATCCGGCTCGCCCTTGACGCTGGCGCCTCCGCCAGCCGCGATCAGTCGCACGGCATCGCGACTCTTGTCGTAGCGAGGGCCGAACAAAACCGGCGCGCCGAAGGCTGCGGGCTCGAGCACCGAGTGCAGGCCGGCGGCGTGAAACGCTCCGCCGACGAAAGCGACGTCGGCGAGCGCGTACAGATCTCCCAGGATTCCTACGCGATCGACGAGGAGGACATCGCTCGCCGGTGCATCGGGCGAATCGATGCGCGCGAGCCGCAAATCGTGTTTGCGAGCCCAGCTCATGATCGAGGCAAGATGGCCGGGGTCAATTTCGTGTGGGGCGACGACAAGGCGCGCGTCTGGAATTTTCTCGCGAATGCGCAGCCACGCCGGCAGCAGATGCTCTTCATCGGAGGGCCATGTCGACCCGGCGACGAGGGTTGGGCGCGACGAGCGAAGTGATTGAACGAGAGCAGAAGGCCGCTTCTCTGCTCGCGCCCAAACCTGATCGTAGCGAGTGTCACCAGTGACGGTGACGCGATCGCGCTGAACGCCCTGCTCCCTCAGGCGCGCACCGTCAGCCTCGTCAATGGCACCGACGCGATCGATCGCCCGATAAGCGTCGGCGAGAAGGGCGCGCGCGAAAACGCCACGCCGGCCGGACGCTTCAGGAAGCGTCGCACTGATCACGCCGATTTTGACGCCGCGCCGAGCCGCGGACTCGGTGAGCGCGGGCCATATATCGAGCTTGCTGAAGACGAGCGCGCTCGGCGCGAGGGCAGAGACGATCTCCTCACTGTGGTCGAAGCGATCGAAAGGCAGGTAATCGCTGAAATCCGCTCTTACCGATTGAGCGAATCGCTCCGCACTCGGGGAATAGAAAGTGTACGCGAGCTGAACATCACTGCGGCGTTGACGAACGAGGTCGATGACCGGAAGCGCCTGCAACCCCTCTCCGACCGAAGGCGCGTGGAACCAGATCAGGGGGCGCGACGGATCGCGCCCGCTCGCCGCCCATTTGCGATAGCGCTCGACGAGACCACGACGCGCGCTTAGTCCGCGCCGGAACTTGGAATCGCCAGCCGGAACGACAATTGTGAACGCATCGGCAACGCGTCCCGCGACAGCGTACGGAATTCGCAGCAGCGAATTCACTTCACCTACGGAGTCGTCTTCCTGGCTTTGACGAGCGCCGAATCGACGACGCGCTGCATGTCACTCAAAGGTTGCGCGCCGGCGAGCAGCTTATCCCCGATTATAAAGCTCGGTGTCGCGCCGACACCGGCTTGCTGCGCGCGGTCGTGGTCGGCCTGGATCAGCGGTCTCATTTTCCCGGTCGTTACGCAATCGCGCCAACGCGTCATATCGACGCCTGTGGCTCGCGCGAGCGAATCGAAGGCTGCCTTCGGATCGGTCGTGGACTCCCAGCGCGCCTGAGATGCGAACAGCGAATCGTGCATCTGCCAGAACTTGTTCTGCACTCCGGCGCACATCGCTGCTTCAGCCGCTGGAAAGGCGTGCGGATGAATGCCGAGAGGGAAGTTGACGTAGGCGAGCCTCACTTTGCCCGTCTTCACGTACTGATTGATAAAGGCGGTGTAAGTCTGGTCATGCCACTGCTTGCAGTACGGGCACTGGAAGTCGCTGACTTCGATCACCCACAGCGGTGCTGATGGGCTGCCTTGAATCCTGGCGAGGTCGGCGCGCGTAATATTGGAGTCGGGCGGAGCTTTCGCGACACGCGCAGTATCAGTTCGAGTCGCCGCGGTTTCGCTGCTCTTGTTTCCAGTTTGTGCGCACGCGAGCGACAGCGCGAGCGCGAAAGCGGCGACGGGCCGGTTGACTTGGAATGCGGTCATCCGCTAAATCACGTCCTGCTTCGGAATGAAATCAAGGGAGAGTAGATACTTACTTCGGCTCTAATCGGTTTTTCCTCGGCGGCGTTCAACGCCGTGCTGCGAGCGGCCTGGCTCTTACTCCTTCAAACTGGAATCCAATATCCCGCCCCAACGGGGCTGGTGAACGATTTCGCGCACGTTCTGACGCCGGATGCGATCGCTCACATGGAGCAGATCGCGCAGGACGTCCGAACGAAATCGCCTGGTGAGATTGCCGTAGTCACGCTCTCCGACATTGGCACACGCGATCCGCAGGAAGTGAGTTTGCAGATCGGGCGGCAGTGGAAAGTCGGCAAAGCCGGCAAACCGGGCGACCCGAATCGAAACGCGGGCGTAGTCATTCTCCTGGTTCCGAAGGAGACAAGCAAGGACGGACGGGGTCATTGCTTCGTGTCGACTGGCAGTGGTGCTGAAGGCATTCTCAACGACGCCAAGGTCGCCGACTACTGTCGCGAGGGCACGCCGGCGTTTCGGGCCGGTGATTACAGCACTGGACTCGAGCTTGTCACCCTGCGCACCGCGCAGGAGTTCGCGCGCGCTTACAACTTCGCACTCGACACATCGCTCACTGCACCGCCGTCGGTAGCGACGCAGCCTCAGGTTCAATATCCGGGCAGCGGCGGTGGCGGAATCTCACCCGCGACGTTGTTCGTGATCTTCATCATTGTCGTTGTCGTTCTGAGCAGCATGCGGAGACGCGGCAGAGGCGGATGTGGCTGCGGGCCGGGCTGTATGCCTTTTCCGATCATCATTCCGACCGGTGGGTTCGGTCGCGGTGGCTGGAGTGGCGGGGGAGGCGGCTGGGGTGGTGGTGGATTTGGCGGAGGCGGCGGAGGTTTCGGCGGCTTCGGTGGAGGTGGTGGATTCAGCGGCGGTGGTGGGGGATCGAGCTGGTGAACGCGGTGGGCGGTGCGCGCTGGGCGCGAGGATATAGACGATGAAGCTTGAAGAACTAGTGAGACAACTGCAGCTCGCGTACGGCGACGGACTTCGGTCTGTCGTGTTGTTCGGATCGGCAGTTGCCGGAGAGCACAAGCCGGGGAAGTCCGATTACAACGTGCTTGTGGTCGTCGACTCCTTACCGCTCGAGCGCCTGCGCGCAGTCGCGGCGGTTTCGAAGGCGTGGGCTGAAGATGGAAATCCACCACCCATGACTTTCACGACTCGCGAGTGGAGATCGTCGTCGGACATTTTTCCGATGGAGTATGCCGACGTTCTCGAGCGACATCGAGTGCTGTTTGGCGAGGCACCATTCGAGGGAATCAGTGTCAGGCCGGCGGATTTGCGGCTGCAGGTCGAGCATCAGACAATGGGCAAGCTGCTGCGACTGCGTCAGGCGACGATGGGAGCAGGCAACGATGCGAAGCGGCAGCTCGAAGTGCTCGAGCAAAGTCTGAGCACGCTGATGGTGGTGTTCCGGGGCGTCTCGCGGTTGCAGGGGCAGACGCCTTCGCAGGACTATGAAGCACTCACCCGCGCGCTGGGGCAGCGCGCTGGATTTTCACCACAGCCGTTCGTGAGGGTGATCAGGCACGTGCGCGGAACGGAGAAGATCGCGCGTGAGGAAGCCGCCACGATCCTCGAAGGTTATCTGGCGGCGATGGAGCGGCTCGTTGCGTACTTGAACGAGTTCAAGGGGTAGATTAGGCGCGTGTTGCGCAGTGGTTTCCAATTTCACTTAGAGGGTAAGGAAATGATTCGTCGTTTCGTGTTGGGTCTCGCACCCGCCGTGCTTCTCTTGTCGGGGTGCGGGTACAATCAGATTCAGACGTACGATGAAAATGCGAACCAGGCGAAGCAGCAGATCTCCGTGCAGCTACAGCGCCGCGCGGACCTGGTGCCGAATCTCGTCAACACCGTGAAGGGCTACGCTCAGCACGAAGAGGCGGTGTTCACGCAAGTCGCGCAGGCGCGGGCCGGCTTGCAGGGTGCGATACAGGCAGGTGATCCTGCTCAGATGGCGACGGCCAACGCTGCTCTTACCGGCGCGCTGGGCCGACTGATCGCAGTCGCCGAGGCGTACCCGCAACTCAAAGCGGATCAGGGATTCCTACGGCTGCAGGACGAGCTGGCCGGTACCGAGAATCGCATCGCGACGTCACGCAGCGATTACAATCAGGCAGTTCAGACCTACAACACCTATATCCGTCGGTTCCCGCAGGCGATCACGGCAAAGGTGATTGGCGCGAAGACACGGACGTATTACGAGTCGGCTCCGGGGTCAGAAGTTGCGCCGACCGTAGATTTTGGAACGAGGACTCCCGCAGCGTCATCGACGCAGGCGGCGCCAAAGGCGCCCTAAGGGAAAGTGCTTGCAGGCGGCTGGCAGCTATCGGCCAGCCGCCTGCAGCGCGCATCCTGGACAGGCAGCTGGCACCGAGGTGACAGCGGCGCGCCGCCAGGAAGCAATTCGCCGTTTACTGGCTGTCGCTCCCCGATGTCCAAAGGGTTGATGTCTTGACACCCTAACGGTGCGCCCCTAAATAATTGCGACCCAGTACCACCCGTTCGCGGAGTCCCTACTACTCCGCCGAGCTCGTTGCGCCTGTGCGACGAGCTCCACCCGTTCAACTGGAGACAGGCATGAAAAGAGTACGCTCGTCCGTTCTAGCAACGCTGTTGCTGGTGTTTGCCAGCGCCAGCGCCTTCGCACAAACGCGCACCGTTACGGGTCGCGTGACTGTGGAAGGAAGTAATGAGCCGCTCGTTGCGGCAACGGTAAACGTAGTTGGTACGTCGGCAGGCACGTACACCGACGACCAGGGCAGATTCACCGTGAGTGTTCCGGCAGGAGCTGCCACGCTGCGTGTGCGTCGCATCGGTTATGTGCAGAAGACCATCGCCGTACCGTCCGGCGACACGCAAGTCGACATCACCCTCGCGCGCGACATACTCGAGCTCGAGACGCAAGTCATCACCGGTACTGCGACCACGGTGTCGAGTGTGAACGCGGCCAATGCCGTGACGGTAATCAACAGCGAGAAACTGAACAAAGTTCCCGCGCAGACAATCGACTATGCGCTGCAGGGCAAAATCCCGGGCGCATTGGTTACCCAGAACTCGGGCGCGCCCGGCGGCGGTGTTCAGATCCAGCTGCGCGGCGTCTCGACAATCAACTCGTCCTACCTGCCGCTGTACGTGATTGATGGCGTAATCGTGGACAACTCTTCGATCGCGAACGGAATCAACGCGATCACGCAGGCAGCGGGCGGGAATTTTGGGTCGAGTCAGGATCAACGCGTCAACCGCACGGCCGACTTGAATCCGAACGATATCGAAAGCATCCAGGTGCTCAAAGGCCCGTCGGCCAGCTCGATCTACGGCTCGCGCGGCACGAACGGCGTGATCATCATCACGACGAAACAGGGCCAGGCCGGACAAACGTCGCTCGACCTCACACAACGGTTCGGCACGGCGAGAATCTCGAACAAGATTGCCATCAGGTGCTTCACATCGGCGCAGGAAATCGTCGATGCAGGCTTCGACTCGACGGGCTATGGCGCGGCGACGAACAAGTGCCACGACTACCAGCAGGAGCTTTACGGCGAGCATCCGTTCAACTACCAGACTATCGGTTCAATGCGCGGTGCAACCCCGGGCGGGACGAACTTCTACCTGTCCGGACTCGTCCAGCACGACGGCGGTCTCGTGCGCAATGACAACTACAACAAGCAGTCGATCCGCGCGAACGTTGGACACAAGTACGGCGCTCTGAATGTGCGCGTAAACAGCGAGCTCATTCACTCGCTGACTGAACGCGGCATCAGCGGCAACGACAACATTGGTATCAGTCCCTATACACTATTCTCGGAGACACCGTCGTTCCTGGATCTGCAACGTCAGCCCGACGGCAGCTTTCCCAAGGGACCGGTCGTTGCGAACACCAGCAATCCGTTCCAGAACGCCGAGCTGATCAAAACGCCGGAAGATGTGTTCCGAATGCTGGGCAGCGGTTCGGCGGTATATAGCTTCGTCTCGAACCAACGGCAGCAGCTCGATTTCACGCTTAACGGTGGTGTGGATAGCTATAACGACCACTCGAAAGTTATTTCGCCCGCAACGGCGTACGTCGAGCAGGTCAATGCCAACCCCGGCACACTCGTATACGGCAGTGCAGACGTCCTCAACGCCACTCTCGGCGGAGTACTGCGGCACGCGTTCATCGCGAGCGCCTTCACGGCGACGACGTCGGCGGGATTTGGACAGGTCCGTCGCAACACCGACATCCTCCAGAATACCGGTCGCGGCGTATTCCCTGGAGTAACCAACGTCTCAACTGCAACGCAGATCTTCACGACCGAAACGCAGGATATCGTGAAGAGCTCTTCGCTGTTCGTTCAGGAAGAATTCCTCACCCTGGCCGACAGGCTCTTTCTGACCGCGGGCGTGACTGCGGAGCGGACGAGCAATAACGGCGACCCGCACAAGTATTATGGCTACCCGAAGTTCTCGGCCTCCTATCGCCTTCCATTCCTGCCACCGAAGAGCGACGAGATCAAGCTGCGTCTAGCATATGGACGCGCGGGCAACCAGCCAACGTCCGGCAAGTACACGTTCCTGACGAGCATCATCGACGACAACAGAACCGGCTACCGTGCATCTACTGCGGTCGGGTTGCCGAACATCAAGCCGGAAACAACGAGCGAGATCGAGGGCGGCTTCGATTGGACTCTGCTGGGTGGAAGGGCGCGGCTGTCTGCCACGCAGTTCAGAAAACAGACTGACGACCTTCTCCTCAACCCTGCACTTCCTCCGTCGACCGGTTTCACCAGCTCCACCATCAACGGTGGTCAGCTTGTCACTCACGGAACGGAGCTCGAACTCGGCATGACGCCGATCCGCACCAGCGGCGGGTTCGAGTGGACATCAAGCACGACCTACTCGAGCAACAAGGGCAAGGTCACGCAGCTTCCCGTCCCGGGCTTTATCCCAGCATCGGGATCGTTCGGTAGCCGCTTCGGAAACGCGTTTATCCAACAGGGTCAGCTGATCACGGTGTTGCAGGCCGTTAACGGTTGCACCGCACTGAATGCAGCCGGCACTTCGTGTCCATCTGCCAACCGGGTTCTCACCTTCATTGGCAACTCGGCGCCCGATTATGAAATGGGCTTCAGCAACGACGTGAACTTTGGCTCCTTCCACTTCTCTTCTTTGGTCGACTGGAGGAAGGGGGGTCTTGGGGTCAACCTGACCAATGATTATTTCGTCGGCGCCGGTACGCTCGCCGATACCGCCAGAGCGAGACAGATGCTCTCGGACTTCGCAAAGGGTACGGACGTCTGGGTCGAAAATTCGGGCTTCGTGAAGATTCGAGAGATGACGCTCGGTTATGACTTGCCGGCGGGAATGACCTCGCAGCTGTTCCAGGGTCACGCCCAGAATGCCCGGCTCGAGATCAGCGGCAGAAACCTCAAGACGTGGACGAAGTATACCGGGCTCGATCCGGAGGTTTCGAACTTTGGCAACCAGCCGCTTGGCCGGTTCCAGGACGTCACCCCGTATCCGCCGAGCCGTCAGTTCTACTTCACGATCAACACAACTTTCTAAACCGAGCGACCATACACATGAAGCGATATTCGACAATTGCATTCGCGGTGGCGATGGTTGCTGTCGGCGGGTGCAAAGACAACGCGGTGGTGAATCCCATCGACGCGCCGGCGGCTGACGCCCTCGGAGCGCTTACACACGCCAGCTTGCAGCTGCTGGCGACCGGCGTCTTGGGCCAGGAAAGAACCGCGGCAAATGCTTTCTCGTACCTCGGAGAGCCAGGAATCTGGGCGCGGGATGTATACCGCATTGACGCCTCGGAGCCGCGGTTCGTTCAGGAAACTCTGGGCGGGAATCCGGATCCGGGCAGTTTTTCGGGAAGCGGAGCATGGAACGCCTACTACACGGCGCAGAGAGCTGCAAACACCATTCTGCTCGCACTACCGAGCGCGTCAGCTTCCGAATTCACGACGAACGAAATAAACGCGACCAAGGGCTTCTTTCGCACGGTCAAAGCGCTCGAAGAGTGGCGTGTAATCGAAATGCACGATTCCGTCGGAGCGACGATCCAAACCGACGATCCTCAGGCGATTACCGACATTCGCTGCAAGCCGGCCGTTCTTGCCTACGTCGCGGCACTACTCGACAGCGCGAACGCCGATCTCACAGCTGCGGGAGGAACCACTGAGTTTCCTTTTGCTCTCCCCAGCGGCTACACGAATTTCGGACGCGACTACAGCACCGTTGCCAACTTCATTCTTTTCAATCGCGGTTTGAAGGGGAAGATCGATTACTATCGTGCGATCGATCGTACCAACCCGACACCAGCCTTGTTCGCAACCGCGATTGCCGAGTTGACGACGGCGCTCGGTGCGGGCCCCGGGGCGGTGCCTGCTTCTCACTTTAGCTGGGGCCCCTACTACAACTTTATCGCCGGTGGTTCGGAGAATACTCCGAACGTCATCTCAGACTCGAAATTTCGTCTGAATCCGAAGGTGAAGGATAGCATTCAGGCAGGCGACACCAGAGCATCAAAGATCGTCCCTACGACGACGCTCACCGGATTTGGGCTCTCCAGCAGCATCACGTACTCCGGTGCTGTCGCGAGCACAACCAACCAGAACGCTCCTCTTGGGATCCTTCGTGACGAAGAGCTGGTTCTTCTTCGCGCGCAGGCTGAGATAGAGTCTGGTGACTTTGCAAACGCAGTGCTCGATGTAAACAGTGTTCGCACGAACTACGGCCTGGCGCCGACGACTTTTGCAACAGTTGCAGCCGGGCGCACGGCAGTGCTGTACGAGAAACGCTACTCTCTGCTCTTTGAGGGCCCACAGCGGGCGGATGATCTGAGAGAGTACAAGATGTTGAACGCCACATACCACGCACCCGAGACGGCCACGGATCCATTCAATGCGGCCCTTCCGATTCCGCGTGGCGAGTTGAATGCGCGTAGCCTGACGGTCAACCCGGCTTGCGTGCCGTGATCATGCAGCGGTAACAGAAAAGCCCGGTTCGGGTTCGCCCCGGACCGGGCTTTTTATTACAGGGCTCGAATTATGCCGGTCGACGATATTATAAACGCTGCTCGCGAGGTCTTGCGAAAACCTTCCGGGCGGCCGTTCGCGATCCACACCCACTGGGGCCTTAGCAAACCTCAGCGAACGACTTTTTTGGAGGTGCTTATGGTTGCCCGAGTGGTTGCCGGTCTGGCGCTTATAGTTGCAGCATGCTCGCATCCCAAGCTTGGACCCGGCGAGATATCAAATTCGCAGGTGATCACGGAGGATGAGATCGCCGCCTCTCACGCATCCAACGCTTTTGAGGTCATCCACAAGCTGAGAGCCAACTTCCTGACAGATCGTGGTCAGACCGGTTTCAACCGCACCGCCGCCAACACCTATCCGACGGTGTATCTCGATGACCAGGAGTTCGGCCCGATCAGCACGCTCTCCAGCATTCCCGCCGCAGACATCGCGATGATCCGTCTGTACAGGGTCTCGGAAGCAAACGCAAAGTATGGCACGCACAATCCCACGGGCGTGATCGCTATTACGACCAAGCAATAGCGAATTCAGTAGAAGGGAACCGGAGGCGCCTGCAAAATGAGAAGTTGGCGGACCCCCCTCATGATCGTCGCAGCGGTGCTCGGATGCAGCACCCCTAAAGTCGAATCTGCCGGTCCGGCTGATTCGCACATCATCACGCGCGAGGAAATCGAAGCCTCGCACACGGCAACGGCGTACGAGGCGATTCAGAAGCTGCGCGCAAATTTCCTGAGCTATCGCGGCGAGACGAGCATTAGCAAGACTAATTCGCAGCCCTATCCGACGGTTTACGTCGATGGTCAGGAGTTCGGGCCGATCAGCAGTCTTCGCTCGATCCCGGCTTCGCAGGTTGAGACGATCCGCCTCTATCGTTCCTGGGAAGCCACTACGAAGTACGGCACCGGCAACATGGGCGGCGTGATCGCGGTGACGACTCGACAGTAATCGACTCGTCAGCCGCGTTTCAGAAATCCCCGAGCAAGGAAGAGTCACCCGCGGATTTCTGTACTATTGCCACCGCACTAACCAAGTCATACGTTTTTTTCTCTCGCCTAACCTGCGGCGTGAATGCCGCGCTCACTCTCGACGAGGAGTTTGAGTATGGATGGTCGTTCGTGTTTTCCGATCAACGCACCTCCTGGTGCGCCTCGTATCAAGACGAAGCTCCTGACTCTTTTTGCTTTGGCGATTATGTCCGCGGTGGCCGCACCAACTGCCGCCAACGCCCAAGGCAACACCGTTTCCGGCGTAGTACTGGATCGCAACCAGATACCGCTCGAGAACGCGCAGGTAACTGTCCAGGGCACCAAGCTCGGAAGTCCAACTGATGCCAACGGGCGATTCCGAATTTCCGGTGTGCAGGGAACGACGGCGACGCTCGACATCAGGCGTCTTGGCTATCGTGCGACGACTGCTACAGCTACTGTCGGCACCGAGACTCGCGTCAGCATGGAGCCGGCGAGCGTCAACCTCGATGCGGTCGTAGTCACCGGTCAGCCCGGCAGCACCAATCGACGCACACTGGGCGTCGACATCGCGCAGATCGATGCGTCGAGCGTGACGGCTAAAGCGCCGATCAACAACGTTCAGAATCTGATCAACGGACGCGCACCCGGTGTAACCATTCTCCAGAACTCCGGCGTCATCGGTTCAGGCGCAACGGTGCGAATCCGCGGCGTGTCCAGTTTCGCGCTGTCGAATCAGCCGCTGATCTACGTCGATGGAATTCGTGTCGACAACTCACAGGGCACCGGTCCGCAGAATCAATCATTCGGCGCCAGTACCACTACGCGCTGGAACGATTTCAATCCTGATGACATCGAGAGCATTGAAATCGTGAAAGGACCGGCGGCCGCAACTCTCTACGGAACCGAAGCAGCGAATGGCGTGATTCAGATCATCACCAAGAAAGGCGCCGAAGGGCGTCCTGCCTGGGACCTGACGGTCCGGGGCGGCAGCAACGCGTTCGCAAATCAGGACAGTCGGCTCTGGACCAACTACGGTCCTGATCCGGTGACCGGACAAATCGTCGGGCTCAACATCGCGAAACGCGAGGCTGATGCGGGCACGCCGATTTTCCAGACCGGGTACATGCAGTCCTACGACCTCGGTGTGGGCGGCGGCTCGCAGAACTTCCGCTATCGGGTGAGCGGCAACTACAAGCGCGATGGAGGTGTCACACCGACGAACCTGCTCAAGAACTATGGCGGCCGGGCAAACTTCACGCTGACGCCCAATCCGAAATTGCTCGTCGAGAGCAACATGGCGTACATGACCGGGCGGACGGATCTCGCAGCCGAGGCCGGGTACGGCGGAACGACGTGGACGACTTACTATGCAACGCCGACGAATCTGTACGACAGCAACGGAGATCCGTTGCCGAACAACGGATTCTATAGTGCGCTCCCATCGGCGTACTACAAGCAGTACCAGATGTACCAGGACATCAGTCGATTCACCGGCAGCGTGCAGATGACGCATACGCCGGTGAGCTGGTTCACTCATCATCTGACAATCGGAACGGATCAGGGCTACGAAGACGGAGAAGAGCTTTCCGCTGTCCACAACGATCCGAACTTCTCTTACTTCTTCGGCTTCGACGCCGACTCCGGTTACAAGTCAGTGTCAACCAGACAGAACTCACTGTCGACCCTGACCTACGGCGGCACGCTCAAGAGTGCGCTGCGCTCGCTGAGCTTCGCGTCGTCATATGGAATCGACTTCTTCCGCCGCAACACGAAATACGTCACTGCTTACGGACAGGACTTCCCGGGTCCCGGCCTGACGGCGCTTTCGTCAACGACGGCGCAGCGTACCGGCTCGGAAACGAGTATCGAGAACAACACCGTCGGCATTTACGGCCAGGAGCAGATCGGCTTCAATGATCGACTGTTCCTCACCGGCGGTTTGCGCTCGGACAACAACAGCTCGTTCGGCGCGAACTTCAAGCGCGTCTACTATCCGAAGGTGAGTCTATCGTGGGTCGCGAGCGAGGAGCCATTCTATCGCTTGCCTTTCGTGAACACTTTAAAACTGCGCGCCGCCTACGGTCAGACCGGACAGGCACCGCTGCCATACTCGGCGGTTGCATTCGATTCGGCCGTCACAGGACCGGGTGGATCGGCGGCAGTTACCCCGGCATCGCGCGGGAATCCGAATCTGGGACCCGAGCGTGGATATGAGACAGAAGTTGGATTCGACGCCGGCTTCCTTAATGATCGCGCCGGGATAGAGTTCACGCACTTTACCGGCGGTACTCGCGACGCAATCCTCGAAGTTCCAGTTGCTCCGTCGGGTGGATATCCTGGAACTCAATTGATCAATGCCGGCAAGATCTCGAAGCACGGTGATGAGATCATGCTGCGCGCGACGCCATTTGCCAGCGCTCGTACGAGCTGGGATTTGACCTTCAGCACCAGCACCAATCACACGAAGGTCGTGGATCTGGGCGGTGCGACTTTCATCAGCCCTTCGGCGAACATCAGACACACCGTCGGGTATCCGGTGGGCGCGTGGTGGGGCAAGAAAGTGGTCGACGCCACGATCGATCCGGTCACACACGGTGTAGCAAGCGTCAACGGAACACCGCAAGTCTTCTGTGATCCGGGACCAGCGGGCGGCAGCCCGGTCCTGTGCGCTGGCGCGCCGCTCGTGTTCCTCGGCAACACGGTTCCGACGTCGGAGGGAGCGTTCACGTCTACGCTCAACTTCCTGTCCAATTTCAGTCTTTATACGCTCATCGACTTCAAGGGCGGGTACAAGAAGCTCGATGGCAACCGACGTGTGCGGTGTCACCTCTTCATCGAATGCCGCGAGAACTACTATCCGGAGGAGTTCTCTCCGGCAATCGTCGGCGCGGTGAGCAGCAGTGCTTACGTCAGCGATCTGATCAACGACGCCGGCTATACCAAGCTTCGTGAGATTTCGCTCAGCTACAATCTGCCCAGCTCCTTTGCGAGCAGGCTCGGAGCGGCGCGGGCCTACATAAGCGTGTCGGGACGCAATCTGCACACGTGGACCAGTTACACCGGTCTCGAGCCGGAGGCGTCGTTCCAGGGCGGAACGCGCGGCTTCGGACAGTGGGAGCAGGATGTCACCCCGCAGCTCCGTTCGTACGTCGTCACGATGAGACTGAATTTCTAATGCTCAACAAAATCCAACAATCGACCGCCTCAATGCGGAGATATCAAATGCGGTTCACTCGCTCAGCGAGAATTGTGGGAAGGAAAATCAACGCGGCCGGACAGTGGCTGACCGTGCTTGCACTGTCGGTGCCGATGCTCGATTGCAATCTTCTGGACAAAGGACTGGAGACGACGGCGCCCGACAAGATCGAGACGTCGACGCTGGAAGTCCCCGCCAACGCAGGACTGATCGTCAACAGCGCGATCGGTGCGTTTGAGTGCGCACTGGGCGCGTACATAGTCGATGCCGGGATGGCGAGTGGCGAGCTGATGGATGCTACGGCGACGGCGGCCAATTGGGCGTTCGATCGTCGTGACACCGATCCAACCGCCGATACGCGTTACGCGACCAATCAGTGTGATGCGTACGGCATCTACACGCCGATTCAGGTTGCGCGCGGCATGGCTGATCGCGCACTGGAGTTGCTGCAGGGTTGGACCGATGCGCAAGTCGCCAATCGTCAGGATCTGATCGCCAAGTCGGCTGCCTACGCCGGCTACGGGCGGATTCTTCTTGGTGAGGGTTTCTGCGAAGCGGCAATCAACCTCGGTCCGAAACTGACGTCGAACGATGTCTTCGCATCCGCGGAGACTATGTTCACCACAGCGATCAATGCGGCGCAGGCGGCAGGCGATCAGCAAATGCTGAACATGGCCTATGTGGGCCGGGCACGGGCACGCCTCGATCAGGGCAACAAGCAGGGCGCCGCGGCCGATGCTGCGCTGGTGCCGCCCGGGTTCGTGCAGTACGCCTCGGCCGAAGTTGCTCCGTCGACACGGCAAAACCGGGTTGCGGCATTCAACATTGGCGGCTCGATATCAATCGCGCCCGCTTATCGCGCGCTGACGGTTACAGACGCGAACGGAAATCAGGTGCCCGACCCACGGGTCGCTGATACTACGGCCAAGAACTCCAATGGCACGCCGAGAAACGGCAACGACAACCGCACGCCGTGGTTCATCCAGACTAAGTATCCGTCAACGGCGACGCCAATTCCGATTGCCAGCTACAAGGAAGCGCAGCTGATAATCGCTGAGGTGCAGGGCGGACAAACGGCGGTCAACATTATCAATGCACTTCGCGCGTCGCATGGTCTGCCTGCGTTCTCGAGCAGCGATCCTACGGCGATCGCGAATCAGGTGATTGAAGAGCGGAGCAGGGAGCTGTTCCTCGAAGGCCAGCATCTGTACGACGTTCGGCGGCTCAACCTGCCGCTCGTGCCGGCAGCGGGGATTCCGTACTCCACTGTGTATCTGAAGGGCGGTAACTACGGAACCGAGCGCTGCTTCCCGCTGCCAGACGTTGAGACACTCAATAATCCGAGTATCTAGACTGGCCGCGTAACGAAAAGGGGATCGCCGAAAAGCGATCCCCTTTTTTATGTCGCCGCTGCGGCTTCGCGCTTTGGGAAGAGCGGCGTGCCTTTGTGCACCTTCCAGCCGGTCGGGTCCAGCTTATCCAGTTTCGCGAAGGTGAGGTTGGCGATCGGATCCTTCGCGCCAAGCGACTCCCACAGCTCCTCTGCCTTACGCGGCATGAAGGGGTAAAGGTACACCGCCTGTCGCGCGAGCTGTCTCACGAGCGTCGCGAGCGTCACCTCGAGCTCTGACCGCTGCGCCGGATCCTTGGCGAGCTTCCACGGCGCCTGGCGGTCGACGTACTCGTTGCCGCGGGCGACGGTCTGCCACACCGCCTTCAAGGCTTCGTGCAGCAGGAATCCGCGCGGCCCCATTGCAGAATGATATGCCTCGAGACCTCTCCTGTCGGCGTCGTCGACTTCGTTTTGTGCGCCTTTGGGTACGACGCCGTCACAATACCGCTCGACCATCGAGATCGTTCGGCTGGCGAGATTGCCGAGCGCGTTGGCGAGGTCAGCGTTGTAACGCTCCTCGAATCGCTCCCACGAAAAATTGCCATCGCCGTCGAACGGTACTTCGCGCAGCAGGAAGTAGCGCAACGCATCCGGGCCGTACTCGGTGACGGCATCGCGCAACTTGAGATTGCCACCCGCTGACTTGCTTACGCGTGCGCCGCCGACGAGCACCCAGCCGTGAACCCAAATACGCTTGGGAACCTCGAGGCCGGCCGCCATCAGCATCGCCGGCCAAATCACAGCATGGAAGCGCGTGATGTCCTTTCCGATAACGTGCAGGTCGGCGGGCCACAGCTTGTCGTAGTCGGGACTGGGAAAGCCCGTCGCTGTCAGGTAGTTCGGTAGTGCGTCGAACCACACGTACGTCGATTGCGTCTCTCCGCCGGAAACGTTGCGCGGGAAGGGAACTCCCCAGGCCAGGCGACTGCGGCTTGCTGAGATGTCCTCGAGGCCTGAGTCGATCAACGACAGCATCTCATTGCGCCTCGATTTCGGCTGCAGGAAGTCATCGCTGGCGACGAGCTTACGGATGCGATCGGTGTAGGCGCTCAGGCGGAAAAACCAGTTATTCTCTTCGACCCACTCCAGCGTTCGGGTTGGGTGGATGATGCATTTGCCGTCGGCGATTTCGTTGTCCTGCTTGAATGATTCGCAGCCGACGCAGTACCACCCTGCGTATGCCTTCTCGTAGAAATCGTCGGGCGAATTCTCGAAGATCCTCTCGATCAGCTCGCGGACACCGGTCTTGTGCGCCGGGTCAGTCGTCCGAATAAACTGATCGAAGGAGATGCCGAGGAGTGTCCAGATCTCCTCCGAGCTCTCGGCGACCGCGTCGACAAGTTCTTGCGGGGAGACTTTTCGCTCGGCGGCGGTCTGCGAGACTTTCTGCCCGTGCTCGTCCATTCCGATCAGGAAATGAACGTCATCGCCTTTCAGTCGGTGATAGCGGGCAATTGCGTCGGCGCCGATCTTCTCGAACGCGTGACCTTGATGGGGATCAGCGGTCGCGTAGTCGATCGCGGTGGTGAGGAAGTACTTGGCCAATTACTGGCTGCCTGGCTGGTTTGAGCCTTCTCCGCCGCGACCGCGTCTACCACCCCGCCGTCCGCGTCGGCGCTTGCCCGAGCTCCCGCCCTCGCGGCCGTCGGTTCCCGGCGCGGCTTCGCTCGAAGCAGGACGCGATGTTGGAACTTCGGCCCCTTCTCGTTTCCCAGCCCCATTCGGCGGGACGAAAACAGGATGCTCGGCCGTGTATTTCAGCTCTGGCGAAATTTCCTCGGGGAGGATCTCGTCTGGGGACAGATCTTCTTCTTCCTCTACGACCGCAACCGGCGTGACACCGGGTGCTTCCGTCTCGCGCTTGAACTCAACGAGCGGGATGGTGCGCATATCGCCCTCGACGCCGCGCAAGGTGATGCGCTCGCGGAAAATGTCGACCGACATCACCTTTGCTTCGCCGGACGGTGTCGCAACGATTTTCCCTTCCTTGGGGAATCGCTTGCGGGACTGAACGTAGAAGTCGTGCTCGTAGCGGAGGCAGCACATAAGTCTTCCGCACGCGCCAGAGATCTGCGACGGGTTGAGCGACAGCCGTTGATCCTTGGCGACGCCGAGATTCACCGGCCGCAGCTCGGGAAGCCACGACGCGGAGCAGTACTGGCGTCCACAGCGGCCGATGCCGTCTAGCCGTTTAGCCTCGTCGCGGACTCCGATCTGCTTCAGCTCGATGCGGGTCCGAAACAGTGACGCCAGATCCCGCACCAGATTGCGGAAGTCGACACGTTTATCGGCAGTGAAGTAGAGCGTCAGTTTCTTGCGATCCCACTGCCACTCGGCGTCGGACAGCTTCATGCCGAGTCCGTTGGCACGCACGCGCTCCATCGCCTTGCGTCGCGCATCTTCGTTTAACCGATCGAGATCCTTCGACAGGGTTTTGTCCTTGTCGCTGGCGAGGCGCAGGGCTTTGCGATCTGGCAGTGATGTCCCGCAGCCATGGGAGCAGCCGCCGTTCCGCTTCTGCGCCAGATCGCCGAGCGAATGGATGTAGCCCAAATCCTCACCGCGCTCGACGTCGACGATTACGGCGGCGTTGAGCGGTGGCGGATCAGGATAATCCCAGAGAAAGAATTCCTTACGGTTGCCTTTGAAGGCGACTTCTACGAGATGGGCCAAACGCTACTCCTGCCACGCGCCCATACGCAGGAATTTCTGCCGGCGACGTCGCACCAGTTTCTCGGGGCGCATCTTCCGCAGCTCCTCGAGGTGTTTGCACAGCACAGACTGCAGCGACTTTGCGGCAGCTTCATGATCGGCGTGCGCACCACCCTTCGGCTCCGGAATGACTTCGTCGATGACTTTGAGCTCGAGCAGCTCGGGTGCCGTGATCTTGAGGGCGCTCGCTGCCTTCTCGCGCATCTCGGGACTCTTGGCGTCCTTCCATAGGATAGCGGCACAGCCTTCGACCGAGATCACCGAGTAAACGGCGTTCTCCATCATTAGGACGCGGTCGGCAACACCGAGCGCCAGCGCGCCACCGGAACCGCCCTCCCCGATTACAGTGGCGATGATCGGCACCTGGAGCTGGCTCATCTCGTACAGGTTGCGCGCGATTGCCTCGGACTGTCCGCGCTCTTCAGCACCGAGTCCCGCCCACGCTCCCTGAGTATCGATGAAGGTCAGAACGGGGACGTGGAATTTCTCGGCGAGCTTCATCAGGCGCAGTGCCTTGCGATAGCCCTCGGGATGCGGCATGCCGAAGTTTCGTTTCAGCTGCTCCTTGGTGTCACGACCGCGCTGATGCCCGATCACCATCACCGTATCGTCGTCGAGGCGCGCCCAGCCGGCGATGATCGCTGCGTCGTCACGGAAAGCGCGATCGCCGTGTAGCTCGATGAAGTCGGTGAATGCAAGCTTGATGTAGTCGGCGGAGAAAGGCCGCTTGGGATTCCGTGCGACCTGTACTCGCTGATACGGCGTGAGGTTTTTGTAAACCTCCTCACGCAGATCGTGCAGCTTGCGCTCGAGAGGCTCGATTGCCTCTGCGACGCTCAGCTGACTGTCGCCTGCGGTCTTCTTGATTTCGTCGATCTGCCGTTCCAGCTCGGCGATCGGCTTCTCGAATTCGAGTTGTGTTGCTGACGCCACTCTCAGCTCCCCCGTTGGAGACTAACGGAAGAATCGCCCAGAATATTACGCAACTCCGTCAGCGCCGCACCATCAGTAGCCAACTTCAGGGACCGGGAACGAAGCCTGACCTGTGCACCGTTGGCATCGCTCCAGCGAAATTCGATCGGCGCCGAACCCGGATACGTCTCGACGATTGCCCGGACGTCCGACATCACGTCCTTGGAGTATGAACCTTTCGCGATGTCGATAGCAACGGTAACGGTGCCCTCCGAGCGGAGCTCGGCCAGTTTCTTGGCGTCCTCGACGACGAAGAGAGGGTTCTCGGCGGTCTCGTCCCGTTTCAGATACGCTCCGGTGATCAACATCGGTACGTCGGAGCGAATGCGGTCGTTGATCGCGAGCCACTTCTCGTTGAACACGACGACTTCCGCGGATCCCGAAAAGTCCTCGATGGTGAGTCGCGCGAATTCCTGGCCTGTGCGTTTGCTAAGCTGCCGTTTGATGCTGGTGACGACAGCCGCGAGCTTCATCTGCTCGGGGCGCCACTGTCCCAGATCGGAGACGAGGTGCGTCGCCCAGATTTCGGCTTCAGTGCGATAGTTCTCGAGCGGGTGACCCGAGATGTAGAAGCCGAGGATCTCCTTTTCCTTGGCGAGCCGCTCGGATTCTTTCCAGGGCTCGACGTTGGGCAGCACGTGCTGCGTCTCGATTGCTTTCTCGTCACCGTTAGCCGGACTTCCGAAAAGCGATGCCTGGCCGGTGAGTATGTCTTCCTGGCGCAGAGAAGCCTCGCGAATGGCGAGATCGAGCGCGGCATAAAGCTGGGCGCGATGACCACCCAACGAATCCAGCGCACCCGCCTGGGCCAGCGCTTCCAGTACGCGCTTGTTGCAAACGCGAAGGTCAATTCGCTCGCAGAGATCAAACAAGGAGCGGAAGGGGCCATCCTGACTGCGTGCCGCGAGGATCGAATCGATTGCAGCGCGTCCGACATTGCGTATTCCGCCGAGGCCAAAGCGAATCTTCGTATCACCGACGACGGTGAACTTGTAGCCCGATTCGTTGACATCGGGCGGAAGAATCTCGAGGCCAGGCTCCTTTACGCCGGGCACGTGCAGCTGACGCGCCTCGTTGATGTACTTGACGACGTTATCGGTGTCGCCGATCTGAGACGAGAGCAACGCCGCGACGAAGTCCGCCGGATAACGTGTCTTCAGCCACGCGGTGTGGTACGAGATGATCGAGTAGGCGACCGAGTGCGACTTGTTGAACCCGTAACGGCCGAAGGTCTCGATCTGGCTGGCAATCTCCTCGATAATCGCAGGGTCGTAGCCGCGCGCAATCGACTTCTCGATGAACTTGCCGAGCTCGGCGCGAATCAACTCGGCGTCCTTCTTACCGACCGCCTTGCGCAGCACGTCCGCTTCGGCGAGCGAGATCCCCGCCAGCATCTGCGCGATGCGCATCACCTGCTCCTGATAAGTGATGACGCCGTAGGTGCTCTCGAGAATCGGCTTGAGCTCGGGCAGGATGTAGCTGACAGGCTCCTCCCCACGTTTCCGCTTCATGTACACGCGGTGCATACCGGCGTCGAGCGGACCTGGGCGCATCAGTGCGTTCGAAGCGACTAGATCGTCGAAGCGATCGGCACGAATGCTCTTCAGGATGTCGGTCGCCAGCGGCGACTCGAACTGGAACACGCCGACGGTGCGTCCCGCGCGGAGCATCCGATATGTCTCGGGGTCATCGAGCGGCAGGGAGTCCAGATCGGGTGCGGAGCCGGTGCGCTCCTTGATCGAGCGCAGCGTGTCACTGATGACGGTAAGCGTGGTGAGCCCGAGGAAATCGATCTTCAGCATGCCCGCACGCTCGAGCGCGTTCATGTCGTATTGCGTGACGACGACGCTTTCGTCGCTGCCGTTGCCGGCACCAGCGCCCTTGGAGGCCTGGGTGCAGATCGGGACGTACTCGTCGAGCGGACCCGGCGCGATGACGATGCCTGCCGCGTGGACGCCGGCGTGGCGCGAAAGACCCTCGAGCTTCTGTGCGTAATCCAGGAGCTGACGATAACGCTCCTTGCGCTCTCTGACCTCGGGCGCGTCGTCCTTACGAGTCTGGTAAAACTCTCGAATCTCCGGAATCCTTTCCTTCGCTTCGGCGACTGTGAGCGAGAAGTTGGGATGATTCGGGACGAGCTTGGCGAGGTAATCAGTCTCGGACGGCGTGAAGCCCAGGGTACGCCCGACGTCCTTGATCGCGGCGCGCGATTTCAGCGTTCCGAAAGTGATGATCTGGCCGACTGAATCCCGTCCGTATTTCTGACGAACGTAATCGATAACTTCGCCGCGACGCTCGAAGCAAAAGTCGACATCGATGTCGGGCATCGAGACGCGATCAGGATTGAGAAAGCGCTCGAACAGCAAATCGAACTCGAGCGGATCGATATCGGTGATGCGCAGCGAGTAGGCGACGAGTGAACCCGCGGCGGATCCGCGGCCGGGGCCAACAGGAATGCCTTTTTCGCGCGCCGCCTTGATGAAATCGGCGACGATCAGGAAGTAGCCCGCGTACCCGGTCTTGGTGATGACACCCAGCTCGTAGTCGAGCCGCTCACGAACGCTGGCTGGCAGATCTTCGCCGTACCGCTCTCGCGCACCGGCTTCTGCGAGCTGAACGAGGAGGTCGTTCTCCGTCTTGAACTCACTCGGCAGCGGAAACGCAGGCACGCGGTACTGCTTCGAGAACTGGATCGCGCTCTCATCAGCGATGCGCAGAGTGTTGTCGAGTACGTCGCGTCGCTCGGGGAACGACTGGGCGATCTCGGGTGCGCTCTTGAAGTAGAGGCCTTCGTCGTAGCGCATCCGATTGTTGTCGGAGAAATCCTTGCCGAGTCCGATGCAGAGAAGGACGTCGTGTGCGTCATGGTCGTTGCGGGTCAGAAAATGCGCGTCGTTCGTTGCAACGACCGGCAGATTCAGATCACCTGCAAGTCGAAAGATCTTCTTGTTGAGCGCACCCTGTCCTTCGGAGTCGTGGGCCTGGACTTCGAGGAAGTAACGGTCCTTGAAGACGTCGGCGTACCATTCAGCAACCGCTTTCGCCTGATCGTATTCGTCGCACTGCAGGTGGTGAGCGATTTCGCCCGCCATGCACGCGGAAGAGACGACGATTCCCTCGTTGTATCTGGCGAGCAGCTCTCGATCGACGCGTGGCTTGGCGTAGAACCCTTCCGTGTAGGCGAGGGAGGAGAGCTTCACTAGATTCTTGTACCCTGTGGAGTTCTGGGCGAGCAGAACCAGATGGAAATAGGGCTTACCGCGGTCGCCGCCGACGCGATCGCGCGCGCGTCGATCCCCCGGCGCGACATAGGCTTCCATACCGATTATGGGCTTAATGCCCGCTTTCTTTGCTTTTTCCTGGAACTCCCATGCGGCGTGGAGGTTACCGTGGTCGGTAATTGCGAGAGCCGGCTGTTCGAACTCGAGCGCCCTTGCGATCAGGTCATCGATCCGGTTGGCGCCGTCGAGGAGGGAGTATTCTGAGTGACAGTGAAGGTGAACGAAGGACACGTGGTAAGATAATGCGACGCGGTTTGGTGGCGATAGCGGCCGTGCTTGGCGTGCTGTGGCTAATTTCTGCTCCCACAGCCTGTTACCTCAGTCGAGGCGCCTGGGAAGAGGCGAAGATTCTGCGTCGACGGGAGCCGATTCCCGAGGTAATTCGCGCTCCCGGGACGCCAGTCGCCGTCCGGGAGAAGCTAAAGGTGGTTTTGGCGGCCCGTGAGTACGCCAAAGACAGCCTTAAGCTAAGAACTAAAGACAGTTTCACGACATATTCGCGCCTCGACCATGACACATTGGTCCTTGTTGTATCGGCGGCCTACCGTGATACGCTAAAGCCATATACGTGGTGGTTCCCAATTGTGGGGACCGTTCCCTACAAAGGGTACTTCGACTTCGCCGCTGCGCAGCGCGACGCCAGAAAACTCTACGATGATGGCTTCGACGTTTACGTGCGACCGTCGGACGCGTTCAGCACACTAGGCTTCTTCAATGATCCGCTGCTCAATACCACACTGCGCGCGGATTCGTTGACGCTCGCGAACACCGTCATCCACGAGGTCACCCACAACACGTTTTATGCAGCGGGACAGGCGCCGTTCAACGAATCCTTTGCGATGTTCGTTGGTGCGCGCGGGGCGGCCGCGTTTTTCCGTTCGCGCGGACAGGAAGCAGCGGCGCGGCGCGTGGAAGCGGAGTGGGAAGACGACAAGCTGCTCGCGCGCTTCTGGTCGAGTGTGATTCATTCACTCGATTCGGCGTACGCTGCGCATCCGGAAAGCAAAGCTGCGCGCATCGCCGCGCGCGACAGTGTCTATGCCCACACGAGACTGACGCTCGTTAACCAGGTAGCGCCGCAGTTCAAAACGATCAATCCAGTTTACGCACAGCGCGTCACACTCAACAACGCCGCCTTGCTCGCGCGAAGGGTGTACGCAACCGATCTCGATGTTTTCGATCGAGTGTACGAAAAGGAAGGTCGCGACCTCAAGCGAGCGATCGGTCGGATCATCGCCCTCGCCAAGGCGGGCAAGAAGAATCCTTTCGAAGCGCTCCGAAATTGGACAGCGAGCTCAGGTAGCCCGCACGGCTAAACCGCCTGTTCGCCGACTGTTATGTGTCGAACCAGGAAGTATTGAATGGCAGATTCCAGTGTACGACCCTACCTTATGCTTAGGTCCGCCGGCTAAGGATCCCATGAGCAGGTGCAGGTTCTTCGGCTTCGTTCTGGTTCTCACGTTGATCGCCGCGTGCGCCCCATCCTGGCGCTCACCGCGCGATAACGCTCAGGTCGGATTGATCAGCGCCGACGAAATAGCCCGCTCCGCCTCGACCAACGCTTGGGATTTGCTGCGTAGTCGCGCGAGACAGTACGAGTTCTCCGAAGATCAGTACGGCCGGCCAACCCTTGTCCGGACTCGCAGAGGCCGCAGCACCATCAACGTCGCCAGCGCGGACATACCGCTCATCATCATTGATGGTGCGCGTCTGACAGATCTTGGCGTGCTGCGTGACCTGTCGACGGAGTCGATACAGAGCGTCGAGCTGCTAAGCGGGATCGGTGGCACAGTGTCGCAAGGCACGAATGCCGGCGCGGGCGTGATCTACATTCATACCTGGGAAGCGTCGCGGAACTGACGCTCCGCGGCATCACCGACTGCGAAAAAAAAACCCGCCGGTCTACTACACCGGCGGGTTTTTCGGTTTACCTCTTAAGCTTCGTTGGTCTTGCAGGCGGCAGGATCGTACTGCGGGTTGTTCTGTTCCTGCTGCGGGACCGGCGAGTTCACATCATTACCATAGTTTCCGCCTTTGAAATATGGCCCGGTCGGAAACACCGAATTCGCCGTTCTCCCATACTGCCGAATCAACCGACGCAGATCGCCCAGTCTATGTGACGTGAGGAACAGCCAGTATGCGCGTTCCTTGAACAGCTGATCGACCTGTGCCGGTGCGCCTACCTGCAGCGTTAGCGGCGGCAGCGAATTCGCAGGATAGCCGCGCAACGCGAGCAGGCTTGCGTTACTGCGCAGCGCGTTGAGGATAGTGAGAGCTCCAACCGCATCTCCACCATGCAGCGCAGCCTCGGCCTCGATCAGTCGTGCTTCGACGCCGTCGGCAACGGTAATTGAAGACGCGCGATCGGGATACTTCATCTGAATCCATTGAACCGTCGCGCCATCGAAACCGGTGTTGTCACCGCCTCTATTGGCAACGGTGTCAATTACGCGCGGATCTGCCGCAAGTCCGCGAGCCTGGACATCACCGTCTGACTGAAACGGCAAACCGTTCCCGCCTTCGACGTCCGCCTGGCCGAACCTGCCCACGCTTACGGTCAGACCCCATGTGCCGTTGTTCTGGCGCGTTGTCGTCGCCGAATGCTGATAGTTGTACTGGAACGTCGTCGGGACGCCGGCGACAGCTGCGGCCGCCGCCGCGTAGTTGCCCTGATCGAGGAGCGCGCGACCCTTTGTAACCTGAGCGAGATACTTGAACTCATCGGTCAGCGGATCTCCAGTAACGGCAAGCGCTCTGTTCGCTTTCGAGATTGCACTGTCGAGTAGAGTGTTGGTGTTCTCCGGCGGTCCGAACGTGAACGAGCCATCCTCGTTCTGAGTGCTGACCGGAACTGCGCCGCAATAGTTCTCAGCGAAGAACACGTACGTCAGACCGTTGAGCGCCAGCAGTTCCGGATAGCCGGCACTGTCGGATGCGGTCTTCGCCAGCGATTCGAAGTTCCGAACCGCCAACTCGGTTGAGGCACGCGCACGGGTCAAATCGAAGAACGTTCCGAGCAGGCTACCGTTGGTGATTTGCTGCGCGCGCTGATCGATCTCGACGCGCGTCGGATACGTTTCCGTGTTGATGAATTCATCCGCGAGCAACCCGGACAAATCCACCTGCTCCTCATCCGACACGGATTGATCACCATTGTACGCTACGCCAAAGTTTCCGATTGCGCCTGCGCGCAGCGTTGGCAGAGCGCTGATGCCCTGCAACGCGCCGGGAAGCGCCACGTCGGGATCAGTCACCTTCAGGATCTTGTCTGTATTGCACGCCACCAGGCCCACAGCGAGCCCCGCGGCTGCCAGATACGCCAGCGTTGTTCTGCGGCGTAAATCGTATTTGAGCAGCATTGATTTTGTCTCGTTGTAAGAGGTGGACATTAGAAACTCAGGCTGAGGCGGGCTGTCCACGATCGCGTCGGGGGAAGCGTCAGGAAATCGAGCGTGCTGAAATTGCCCCCCGGCGTCGAGTTGCTTTCCGGATCGAAGCCTTTGTACTTCGTCCAGGTGTGGAGGTTTCTGCCTGCGATGGTCAGCTGAGCGCCATGCCCTCCCAGCATCCGATTGAAGCTTTCCGGCGCAATGAAGGTGAATGCGAGCTCACGTAGTTTCGTGAACGCCGCATCCTCTACGTAACCGGCATCGGTTCCGAAGTTGATCGCGAGGTTGGCCGCCTGGTCGAACAGCGGCGCATTCTTGTTGAATGCTTCTTCGCAAACGCCGAAGGCGCAACGGAAGCGCCGGGTGAAGTCGAACAACCGGTACCCGCCCTTGTGATCGAACAAGGCTGAGATGCGCAACACCTTGAACAGAGTCAGATCCGGCGAAACTGAAAGCTGATTCTTCGGCAATGGATTGCCGAGGTATACATCGGTGTCGGAAACGACCAACTCGGACTCTGCGATGATGTGGTCACCGTTGTCATCGTGGAACGTGATGCTCCGGCCCCAGTAACCGCCGAGTGGATATCCGACTCGGTGCTGTTGATTGCCGAATACGATCGCCGGCACCGGATTCCCCGGGCTGATTTCGCCGAGCGTCAGCAGCTTGTTGTCGTTTGTAGACGCAGCAAGGTTGACGTTGAATTCCACTGGCTCGATATCAACGACGCGGGCATTGGCGACGTATTCCCAACCCTTGTTACTCACTGAGCCAAGATTCTTGAACTGGGTGGTGGTCAATCCGAGCGTCGGAGCCAGCGGGACCGCGATCAAGAGATCATCCGTGCGCTTGTTGTAGTGGGTGACCTGCACTCCAAGGCGCTCACCGAAGAAACCGGCATCGAAACCGAGCTCGGTTTCTTTTGACCGTTCGGGGCGAAGATCGATATTACCGGTGCCACCTACCGTGATTCCCGGAACGTCGGTTGAATTGACAGTGACGGTCTGGGCGTTGAAGTACGTGATTGCATCACGGAAATTCGGTTTCTGACCCGAGCGCCCATTCGCCGCGCGCAGTCTCAGCGAGCTGAACCACGGATTCTTCGGGAAGAACGGCTCCTGATCAACGACCCACGACAGCGTGAACGACGGGTAATTGATACTCCCGAAGTCCTGGCCGAACGCGCTGTTCTTGTCGTTCCGCAGCGCAGCGCTGAAGAAGATCCGGTCCTGGAACGCCAGATCTTCTCTGATTAATCCACTGACGGTCTTGTTGTCGGTATTGGTTTCACCGACCTGGAACCGCGCCGTCGCTCCTTGCAGCGAGCCCGTGCCACCCAGTAGAACTGCGCCTTCAGCGCGCGTCCCGCGCACCAGCTCCTTGCTGAAAAGGCCACTTACCTTCGTGGTCGACTTCAAACTCGGGAACGGATTGAACGCCGCCGAGAGCGTGCCGTTCGCTGTGTAGTTGTAAATGGAATACGGGTTGGAGTCGCGCAGGCCCTCCGGCAAATCACCAAAGAATACGGAGTTTGGCGGCACCAACTGGTTGTCGTAGCGATTTAAATAATCGAGACCGGCGACGCCCGTGGCGGTCAGCCAGGACAGCGGCTGATACGAAGTATTGATCGAGTTTTCGAAACGCTGGACATCCTGCCGAGTGTTGATGGCAAAGATTTCCTGTGGTGTCTGGCCGGCGAGGTAGCCGTGCGCTACGGGGTCGTCTTCCGTCCCGCCCAACAATCCGCCGGGAAGAATTCCAAGAATGTTGTTGTCGTTCTGCGGCAGGCGCAGGTGATCGGCGAGGTAGGACGTTCCGAGCTGCACGTTCCAGTTGTCACGCAATTGTACGGAGAGATTGGCCCGCCCGCCTGCGCGGTTCTCCGTGTTGATCTCAAAAACGCCTTGCTGCCGGTCGTAATTCCCCGACAGATAGTAAGTGATGGCGTCGTTGCCGCCGGTGACACTCCCACCATAGGCGCCGCGACGGCCCGTAATGAACGGGCTGTACGCAACAAGTGGATTGAACGAAGTCGGTGAACCCGTCGGTGTGCAGAGACCCAGTGTCTGACTATCGAGATCGCAGAAACCGGTGGGATTCCCATTTGGCCGTACGCCGGTTTGCGCGAAATTCGCCGGATACGCGGTGACGTCTTTGATGCGACCACCTTCGGCGTAGACGTTCCACTGTGGCTTGCCTGACCGGCCACGTTTGGTGGTGATCTGGAGCACTCCGTTCGCGGCGGCCGTGCCGTACTGCGCGGCTGCGGCGGGACCTTTTAACACCTCTATCTTTTCAATGTCCTCAGGGTTGATGTCGTTGAAACGTGAGGGGACTTGTCCCCCGACATCGAGCGTGTTTGCGCCGGTCGTGTTATCGATGCCGACGCTGTTGTTGAATTTGATACCGTCGACGATGATCAGCGGCTCATTGCCGAGCGAGATCGAGTTGGCTCCTCGAATGCGGATGCGAGATCCCCCGCCGATGGTGCCTCCAGCTTGCTCGACGTCGACGCTGGCCACTTTGCCGGCGAGGAGCTGGCTTGCCGACTGTGCACTGGCCACCTCTTCGACCTTCGGAGTAAGCGTCGCCACCGCGGAACCAATCTCGACCTTGCGCTCTGCTTCGCCGGTGGCAGTCGTCACGACTTCCTGCAAGCTTATCGCGGCCTGACTCAGCGCGAAGGAAACGTCGGCGGTACCTCCGTCGGTGACGGTCACCGTTTGCGTCGCACCCTGGTAGCCGAGTCGCAGCGCGCGAACCTGATACGTCCCTGGGCGCAAACCTGCGACTCGGAACCGCCCATCGTCACCCGCGACAGTTCCTCGCGTGGTGCCCACGATCTGAATCTGAGCTTGCGGTATGGGAACGCGCGCAGACGCGTCCATCACAACGCCGGTGATTGTTCCCGATCCCTGGGAACGCGCGGGAATCGCCGATACCGTTAGTAAAGCAACGGCGATCGCGGCGATGCGCGCAAAACGTCTAACCAGCCCATCGTACATACTTCCTCCATTACTGCCTCGCAGACAGTGAAGATCGCGTCGACTTGCCGAAGTGCAGCCGACGCCCTAAGCGGCGCGGAGGTACGCACCGAGGAAGGCGGAGAAGTGTTTGCCGGTTGGCGAGCGCTGGAGGAACTTTTCTTGTAGCGAAGATTCTGCCTCCCGCTGCCCGGATAACGGTTGCAAGCGGGTCTGGCGGCAGAGCGCCAAACCACCCACGCTCGCGCGTCGATGACGCAGCGGAGCGTATGCGGCTGGTCCCAGCCTTCGAATTACGAAGAGGTAGCAGACCCGCTGTTGCGCTTTGCAGTCTAGGCAATCTGCGGTCATCGTCAAGACCGGACCTCGACGAGCAGGCCTGAACCCGGGGTAAAAGACGTTCAGCGGACGGCGAGCGGCGATCTGATTCCCTGCGTGAGTCGCGCCACCCCCTGCTTCGCGAAACTATCTCGTTGGGCGTTACCCGAATCTGCCGCGCAACAATGCTCTAAGATCCATCAGCGGAGCTTTCCTCGGCTCGTCCTGCGGAGGCCTCGCGTCATCGCCGCTAATTGCCACGCGCTGCATTTTGTCGCGTACGCCGCGATCGATGAATCGACACAGTTGGTCGATCGAGTATTCGCCGCCACGGCGAGATGAGTACGCGTTGAGCGGGTAAGCCACGCTCAAATAGTTGCGCGCTCTAGTCAGAGCGACGTACATGAGACGACGCTCCTCCTCGGTTTCCTCTTCGCTATTGAGACACCGCGCGGAAGGGAACCAGCCATCGACTGCCCAGATCACGAACACCGCATCCCACTCTTTACCCTTCGCCGAGTGCGCGGTGCTGAGGACCAGAGCATCGTCTTCGTCCTTCGTCCCGCCCGGGAGATCCTGAGTTGCCTGCGGAGGCTCGAGCGCCAGTGCGGACAGGAACGACGCACGATCGGGATAACCGGCAGCGATCACCTGTAGCTGATCGAGATCTGCCAGCCGCGGCTCGACACGGTCGTACCGCTCCCGCAGGATGCTGTCGTACAGCAAGCGGACGCGAGTGATGTCTGCGGCTACCTGTGCGCGATCCAGGACCGGAGCTGTGCGCAGACCGTCGAGCAGCTCGACGAGCGCGGTGTGCGCGACCCGCGCACGCGGCGGCGGCTTGTAACGACCGAATGCGTTCGATTCCCACGCGGCGGCAGCCATCGTTTCGATCGCGGCGCGCGCGGTCGCGTCGCCGATGCCCGGCAACAGCAGCAGAATCCGATACCAGCTCACTTCATCGCGCGGATTCTCGAGGATTCTCAGGAAAGCGAGAACGTCCTTGACGTGCGCCGCCTCGAGAAACTTGAGACCTCCCCATTTTTCGAATGGAATCTTCCGATTGGTGAGCTCGATCTCGAGATCAGCCGACATGTAGCCGGCACGGAACAGCACGGCGATGTGATTGAGCGGCGTTCCTTCCTCGTGCAGCTCGAGAATCCGATCGACCACGAATTGGGTCTGCTGCTGCTCGTCGCGCGCGGCGACGAGCCACGGCAGCTCGCCTCCCGTCCGCACGGTGAAGAGATTCTTGGTGAATCGCTCCGCCGCCCGCGATATCAGAGTATTGGTGACGTTCAGAATCGGCTGGGTCGATCGATAGTTCTGCTCGAGCGCGACAACCGTTGCTCCCGGAAACTGTTTCGGGAAGTCCAGAATGTTCCTGAAGTTTGCGCCGCGAAAGGAATAAATGCTCTGCGCGTCGTCACCGACGACGGTGATGTTGCTGTGCGTCTTGCACATGCCCCTTAGAATTCGCGCCTGCAGCACATTGGTGTCCTGGTATTCATCGACGAGCACGTGGTCGTAGAGGCCAGCGATCTTGCTCCCGAGCTCTGGCGACGCTTCGAGCATCAACGCCCAGAACAACAACAGATCGTCGTAGTCGACGAGATTGCGCTCGGTCTTACGACGCGTATAGTCGGCGTAAATCTTTCCGAAGTCCTCGAGATAATCGACGAACTGCGGGTAGGAATCGCGGACGATGTCTTCGACTGACACGCCGGTGTTGATGTGCCGCGAGTAGACGTACTGCAGCGTCTCCTTTTTGGGGAATCGCTTGCCTTTTGAAGCGTAGCCGAGCTGAGCGCGAGAGAGCTGCATCAGATCCTCTGAATCGCCCTGATCCATGATGGTAAAATCTTTGGGCAATCCAGCCGCCTGGCCGTAGCGGCGCAGCAATCGATGCGATGTTGCGTGAAACGTTCCGCCGTGCACTCGCTTGCTGTTGCTCCCTACCAATCGCTCGGCGCGCGACAACATCTCCTGTGCTGCGCGGCGGGTGAAGGTGAGCAGAAGGATGCGGTCGGCGGGCACGCCGCGCTCCAACAGATGTGCGACACGGTAGACGAGTGTGCGCGTCTTCCCGGTGCCGGCGCCGGCAATGATCAAGAGCGGCCCATCGCCATGCGTTGCAGCCGCTGCCTGCTGCGGGTTTAGCTCAGCGGCGAAATCACGCGGCGTTCCGCCCGTCGAATCAGCGATTGGACGGGGTGGATAAACCTTGAGGGTATCCATCAGGCTACGGTTTCGAAGAGCGCCGCGCGGGAAGTAACTACTGCGGTGAGGTCGAAGGCTTCGGCGAACTTGGCGGAGACGCGATCGCGAACGTCCTGCTGCGCGACGTCCTCGAGGCCGAGCTCGCGCGCGATGGAGGTCATGATGACACCGTCGATGCCACAGGGCACGATGAGGTCAAAATAGGAAAGATCAGTGGTGACGTTGAGCGCGAAGCCGTGCCAGGTGACCCACTCGCGAGCGTGGACACCGATCGAGGCGATCTTGCGACCGCGAGTCCAGACGCCCGTGAATGCGGTGTTGCGCTCACCCGGAATTCCGTAATCAGCAAGCGTATTGATCAACGCCTCTTCGATTTTGCGCAGATACCAGTGCAGGTCCTGTCGATGCCGCTTGAGATCGACGATCGGGTAACCCACGAGCTGGCCCGGACCGTGGAAGGTGACATCGCCGCCCCGCTCGACCTCGAACAGCTCGACTCCTTTGCTCTGCAGAAACTCCGGCGAGGAAACGAGGTTCTTCTCTTTACTGCCGCGGCCCAAGGTGACGACGGGCGGGTGCTCGACGAGCAGGAGCACGTCCTGCGGGATGGCGCCCGAAATTCGGTCTCGCGCGATGCTGCGTTGAAGCTCCAGCGCCTCGCTGTAGGGCAGGCGACCGAGCGTCACCGTCCATAGTTCTCTCTCAGCCACCGCGCATCACCGAGATCACGCGTCCAGCACCATTCCCATTGAATCGAGGACGGCTTGATCTATCGCCTCGGAAAGTGTCGGATGCGCGTGGATCGCGAGCGCTACTTCCTCGACCGTGAACTCGTTCTCACGTGCCACCGCGAGCTCATGGATGATCTCGGTGGCGTGCGAACCGATGATGTGCGCGCCGAGAATTTCTCCGTACTTGGCATCGCGAATGACTTTGACGAAGCCTTCAGTCTCACCGGCGGTCCGTGCGCGGCCATTAGCCATGAAGGGGAACTTGCCGACCTTGTAGTCGATTTTCTTTTCTTTGACCTGCGCTTCGGTCATGCCGATCGATGCGACTTCGGGATGGCAGTACGTCGCGCTCGGGATGTTGCCGTAATTCACCGGATGCACGTGCTTCTGACCAGCGAGGTACTCGGCGAAGACGACGCCCTCGCGCATCCCCTTGTGCGCCAGCATCGGCGGACCGGCCACGTCACCGATGGCGTAAATGCCTTTAACGGAAGTCTCCATGCGCTCGTTGATCTTGATGAAGCCACGCTCGGTCATCTGGATCCCTGCTTCCTTGATTCCGATGTCCTCAATGTTTGGTGCGCGGCCCGCCGCGACAAGGACTTTTTCTACCTCGAGAGGTTGTTTCTTTCCGCCGACTTCGACGTTCATGGTGACGGAGTTCTTGCCGACCTTGACGTCGCTGATCTTGGCACCCGAGAGCACGTCGATTTTCCGCTTCTTGAAGCTACGCGTGAGCTCGGTGCTACAATCCGCATCCTCGAGCGGGAGAATGCCGGGCAGTACTTCGATCAGCGTCACCTGAGTGCCGAACGCGGTGAAGACGTCGGCGAACTCGCAGCCAACAGCGCCGGCACCTACGATTGCCATCGTCTTGGGCGCGGATTCGAGGATGAGCGCTTCGTCGGAAGAGATGACCGTCGTCTTGTTGAGCTCGAGGCCGGCTTGCGGCAGCCCTTTCACGCGTGAGCCGGTGGAGATGACGACAGCTTTCTTGGCGTCGTGCTTTTCTTCTTTGCCGTCGCTCTTGACGGTGACCGCGTTCTTGCCTGAAAGGCGAGCGGTTCCCTTGATCCAAGTGATCTTGTTTTTCTTGAAGAGGTACTCGACTCCCTTTGAGTTCTGAGTACTCACGGCGCGGGAGCGCTTCATCGCGACGCCATAGTCCAGCTTCACGTCGCCGACGGTGACGCCGAAATCCTTGGCGTGGGAAACTTTGGTGGCGAGCGATGCGGACTCGAGCAGCGCCTTCGCCGGTATGCAGCCCCAGAGAACGCAGGTTCCGCCAAGCCCTTCACGTTCCACTACCGCTACCGACATTCCGAGCTGAGCGCAGCGGATTGCGCCGATGTAACCGGCGGGACCGCCGCCTATGAAAATCACGTCGTAAGAAGCCATTTATTCGATCGGGTGTGAGTGCGGGTTAAATCTAGCTGCTGCGTAAAGGGCGGATTGAGACGCGCCTACGTCGTCCAGAAGGTCAGGTAGAACAGAACCGTGTGATACGCGATGATGGTGAGCACGACCGCGAACGACAGAACGACCGCGAACGACAGAACGACCGCGCTCAACGCCGCCCGTGTGCGTGAGGTCTGATATGCGCGCCGAAGGCCGAGATATGTGTAGGTCAGCAGGCCGATGCCAAGCACGGTATCGATGGCGAGCTCTCCACCCAGCATCCGAAATCCTTTCACCCCAGGAAAAATCCATGTCAACCCAAACACGATGGGGAAGAGAATTCCCAGAATGACGACAGCCAGGTAAGCGAGCAGAAATGCGTACACCTGCACCGAGAAAACGAGGTGCTCGGCGTAGGTTCTGCCCGTCCCCATGAACACCAGCGACATGACCAGCGCCAAGACGGGTACCGCAACGATCAAGATGCTCTTTTTCTGGTGCTGCAGATTTTCGTCGAACCGCGCGGCATAGACTGATTGAGTCTGGCCGGTTGACTTCAGGTGGTCCTGAACCATCGCGGAATACCGAGGAATGGACACGTACTGCGCGTACTTGTAGCCGAACAGACCTGTGTGCGGCTGGATGAAAAAGAAAACAATGTTGATGATGATGAAGAGGCTAAGCGGTTTGGTGTACCTTGAGCGACCGCCCTCGAAGTAAGCTCTCGATAGCTCTCCCGGTTTCGTGAACAACACCTTGAGAGTGCGCACGAAACGCGTGTCAAAATGGGTGAGTCCGTCGAGAACCTCCTCAAATAGATGAGCAATCGAATAGTCGTGCTGCGCAAATTTCTTTTCACCGCACTGAGAGCAGTAGGGTCCAGTCAGCCGCGCGCCGCAATTCCCACAGGCGCGTAACGAAAACGCCCCAGATTCCGATCCCGGAATTTGGGGCGCATCAGGCTGCGGCCGGGTGGCTGCCACCTCGTCTAAATCAGCAGCGAAAGCGGGTTCTCGATGTAGCGCCTGACCGTTTGCAGGAATTTCGCTCCGGTGGCGCCATCGATGACGCGGTGGTCGCAGCTCATGGTGACTCGCATCCGCGAGCGTATCTCGAGCTGGCCGTCGACGACGACTGGTTTTTCCTCAACCCCGCCGATGGCGAGAATTGCCGCTTCCGGTGGATTTATGATCGCCGTGAATTGGTCAATGCCGAACATGCCAAGGTTGGAGACGGAAAACGTCGAGCCGGTGTACTCCTCCGGCAACAGCTTCCGCTCTCTGGCGCGCTTCGCAAGATCGTGAGCCTTTGCAGATATGTCCCACAGCGTCATGCGATCGGCATCGAACAACACCGGCGTGATCAGGCCGTCTTCGACCGCAACCGCCATCGCGACGTGCACCCGATTGAACTGGCGAATTTCCAGCACATTGGGATCCTAAGCTTAGAATTCCACGTGGACAAGTTGTCGCGG
>JADMIO011135721.1_pt1 | contig 137218 bp, 108 predicted proteins | sample 8958161 | NCBI WGS metagenome assembly JADMIO01 (sample SAMN16585339, study PRJNA669376) | soil metagenome | isolation source: Crop rotation soil | place: USA: Cullars Rotation, Alabama | collected 2011
GCCGCGACTTCAAGTCACGTGAATTCCAAGCTTCGGATCCCACTGTGCTGGAAAGACTATTGGTAGGAGCACGAAACGCACTGCCAAACATAAGCTTGACAGTGATTTTATCGCTGGGCTGACTCACAACGGCAACCCGGGGAGTTACACTGGACTTATAATAATTATCATAATCATATCGTCCTCCCAACGTAAAATCAGTTTTTCTCAGAAAGTTAGTGCTCAGAACATACTGCAGGTAGCTTCCAATATGATTCCTGATGTCATACTGCCGCGGCAGAAATGTTGAATTAAGATTGTACAACGTATCCCTTCCATCAAGCAGGTAGACCGTGGTTAAATCAGCGGTTATCTTGCTGGCGCCTTCCGCTACATTATCCTGGTAACCTTGCAGGCCGGCAGAGAAACGGTGCATTGTGGATAAGGTATAATCTCCTGTGAAATCCAACATGCACCGGTTGGAGTAGCTGCTATAAGGAACATACACCATGACTGTCGGACTGGTTGCTATATATACATAGGAATTATCCGCTATACCGGTTTCACGGTAAATCGCTCTACCCATGAGCTTTAATTTCTCACTCGCTGCATATTCTTCCTGCAGGTAATACGTGCGATAGAACGGGTTCTCCACTCCGGGCTTTTCACCGCGAATATCATGAGCGGGGATGCCAACAATGCCGGTATTATAATTCCCCTGCGAAGGCAAACCAAAATACTGCGTACAGTTTTGAATGAAATTTCCCCAGCCCATAGGGGAATCATATACACGACCTGCCAGCGTTGTCTTTGATTTCCCTGCTTCATAAGAAATAGAGCCATTAAATGAAAAAGCCTTATCCACAAAAGAAGCGCTGTATTGCGGATCTATATTGGTAAAGGCAGGCCCGTCAGTACTATATAAGGATCCCGAGGCAATGATTTCAAAGTTTGACTTCTTTGTGCCCAACATAATGGTTTCCAATGAAGAATTAAAACTGCCAAATCCCTTCTGGTACTTCAACCCGTTTACCTCGCCGCCTTTTTTTGTAATAATATTGATAACTCCACCGTAGGCATCAGCTCCATACAAAGCAGAAGCAGGTCCCCAAATTATTTCTATGCGCTTAACATTATGCAGGTTATAGGCAGGACCCGCCATATCATTGCTGCCGATAACGTTGTTTTCTACAACACCATCAATCATCAGTAAAGCCCTAAGGTTTTCTGCACCGTACATCCCCCGGAAATAAATCAGCGTGGGTGCATATCCGTTCAAGTGGATCAAATCAATACCCGGAACATCCCGCAATGCATCTTCCAACTGTTCGTACCCTCTTTCCTGTATTTGTTCTGCCGTAATGACAGTCATGGTGGAGGGAGCTTCTGTTATTTTCTGTTCCTTCCCTGAGGCAGTGATGACCTTTAGATTCACCAGGTCGTCCAGGCTCATCTCAGCCAATGTATTTACAACATTCGTATCTGCCTGGCCGCATACCGATGCTGAAATAAGCAATAAGCTAAAAAACAGGAATATTTTTTTTAACATGCATGTATTGCGTGCAATCGGGGTATAAATTAACACCATATTATATATTTAAATTAATTAACATATATACAATTAGTTAATGTGTTTATAAAAGTGATAACAAATATATTTTCTTTCCCATAGTTTACAAAACCAACGCAAGAGTAGTCAAATCTTTGTCCCAAATAATGTCAGCAGGAAATTTTTAAAGACGGACGTGGTAAGGTAGGCTGTCATATCACTTTTATGCAATTCCCAAGTTTAACCAGGAAGTCTTAGCCACAAGTGACTTTTCGACGACTTATGCATTTTAGCTTATAAAAAAGGGATTAAAGGGCTGTAATCTGAATTTAGCTAATCATTTTCAATCACGCCTTATTCACATCAAATTGACGATATTTTATTACCATTTATCGAAAAAAACTATTTTAAGTAAGAATGGCATGTTTTTTTACCTATTAATACAAACATTCCTTAAAATAATTTTTATGAAAAAAAATCAATTGCAGCAAAAACAACAGGAACACCGCATCAAGGTGAAACTTGACTATAAAACCACTATAATTATCAATAAACTTTCCTCTTTAAAAATATGGAAAAGAAGGTATCCTGAGGCCTATATTGTTTCTTAAAACCAGATAATATAATATGGACGGGGCGAACAATCTACAAAAAGGGTATTTCTCTACGCAGAATATTCCTTTTGCAAGAATTCTCCTAAATCTTTAACTTTAAGGTGAAATTCTTTTTGATTGTACAATAAATAATAAAAGGTATATATTTATAGAATAAGAGGGTCTCGCCACATGGCTGTGCACAAGGGCATCTGCGAAGACCCCGGGCCGACTATAAATATAGTTCTGTTATTTAGTGAAGTAAGTTGCACGTTTCCTCAAGCCGTTGCGTCACGCTGTGAGGGCCATGTCAAATCGCCGAGACCCGAAGCCGAACACATCTGTAGCAACCAAGTACTAATTGTACCTATTTCAAAATAAGGAGTAATTATAGCTGGGCTTTCTTTCGAATAACAATATTTTCAGGAACAAAATCTTTTGCTTTCCTAAGCTCCTCACGCTTCTTATTCACCCTGTCTATAATATATTCTTTCATGTTCCCATCGTCTAAAAGACCTTCCATGGTTTCATATTGAAGTGTAGGTAGAACCCAATGAAAAGATTTTTGCAAGTCAGCCAGCATGGCAAAGGACTGGGGATCAACACTTATGTCAAGTATCGGAACATAAGGAATTTTAAATTGCTTTACCGTAGCTTCTAATTCAAGCGGGGTAGACTTTGGGCTGGTTAGATCGGCTATCACAAACATGCTCATGCCTGCCAGGGTTTGTACCGTTTCCGTATAGTCTTTATCCGTTGGGCGGTCAAAATCGAATACGATTGGCAATAAATCAAAATGCCTGAGTTTTTCACGCAGGCCATCAAGTACCGCTTTGCGTTTTGTATCGGAAAACCGTCCTAAGATCAATACTCCTTTTGATGTGATCGTATTTAGTACGTTACGGATATTCTTATTGTTCAGCATCAGGTAGATAAATTGAGCGACGGCTAAATCATCTACTGACATAGCTGGTTCATCCTTGGTGGAAATTAAAAGGTCTTTTTGTACAGCATTTTCTAAATTCAAATTCCATGCTGAAACACCGTAAACTTTACAACCGCTGAGTGTAGCCCCCGAAAAATTTGTTTCTACCAAATTTGCCCTGGTCAAGTCGGCATTGCTAAGGTTTGCACCACTAAGGTTGGCATTGTCCAATATGGCATTGTAGAGTATAGTATTGGTTAGATTTGCCCCGCTTAAATCAGCATTTGCAAGATTTACATTCGTAAGATTAAGGTTGCTGAGATCAAAACCCGCTAAGTTGGTATGGCTCAGGTTTGCGTGGCGCAGTTGTGGCTTCTTGAAGTTGCTTTTTGAGAAAACAGCCTTGCTTAAATTCGCCCCCCTGAAATCAGTTCTATAAATTGATGCACCTGTTAAATTGGCGCCACTGAGGTTGGCATCAATAAAACAACATTCATAAAAACTGTCATCATTTTTTGTACCGCCTAAATTCGTATTGCTAAGATCGGCATTACGTAAATTGGCATTTAAAAAGGAGCAGGCATTAAGATTGGCGCCGGCTAAAATTGCATTCTCTAAATCTGCATCATGCAAATAGGTGCGCATATATTTATCATCATCACCATCAATACGCCCCGAAAGGTCTGCACCACTTAAATTAGCATTTCTCAGGTAGGCACCAGATAAACCGGCGCAGTTTAGTTTGGCATGTTGCAGATCAGCACCCTTCAAATGGGCTCTTTGTAAATTAGCTCCAAAAAATTCAGCACCACGAAAGAGAGCTGCTCCATAAGCATTGATTTCGCAAAAATTTGAATAAGAGAGGTTAGCATTACTAAAGTTGGCATTGTGCAAATAGGCATTTCTGAAATTTGCTCTCTTCAGGTTAGCGCCACTAAAGTCAGGACTTTTTAAAATCATATCGTGTAGTGCAGCGCCAGTCAGATCAGCATTACTGAAATCCGGGTGGTCCCCTTTCTTTATGGTTTCATAGAATGTAATCCACTCATCTCTTCCTTTCAGGAGCATTTCAAGGTGTGTGGGATTTGCCATATTTAAAATTTGTGAAATTTATTATTCCTTGTAATATAATGTAAAAAAACTTCTTCCCCTTTTGCTAATGGCTTTACCAAACGAAGTCGCCACCTAAATTCATTACTCATTAGCAGAAGTTACTGGCCGGCTTTGTTTAAAACCTTTGTTGAACTTTACTTTTTCAGACTGTGCATACTGACATTATAAAAAGGCTGAGCTGTTAGAGGATTGTCAATAAATGGCATGTAACACGTAATTATATGCTTAGCATTTCTTAACTTAAAAAAATCACGTCTTGATAACCAATCACCTAACGTTATACATTTTGTATTGTCGCAAATACAACCACAGTACCGGCAACATGGCTAAAGTAATTAACATGGCAACATAACTTAACGAACAAAGCCCCTCATGGGGCTTTGTGGTGTTTATAGGTAAAGCTTTTGTTTTTCTACGCTACCATCCTTGTTACTACCTCGCTGATGGATACCTGGTCATTGGTGCCAATAGCTACAATGCGAAGGCTGTAGATCTGTCCACGCTGAAGGTTCTCAATTTGTAGTTACCTGATACCTTATAGCTGTTCCCTTTTACCCTGCCTTTATATAGCCTTACCAAACAGCGGTAACGTGTTAGCAAAAACGTATTCCTTTTCACTATAAACGGATGCTGTTTTCTAATAAAGCTTAATGCTTTACGAACACAGCTTTAAATAATGCTAACAAAGCTGTAGGCTTTATAAGCAAAGCTTAAAACCTTATGGGGAAAGCTCGAAGCTTTACAGAGAAAGCTGTAAACATTATGAATAAAACTTCAACCCTTAAGGTCAAAGCTTAAACCTTTAGGCGAAAAGCTTTAAGCAATGCAGGTAAAGCTTCAAACTTTATTGAAAAAGGTGTAACCTTTTCACAGAAAGCTTAAAGCTTTACAGAGAAAGCTCCAAACATTACCGCTAAAGCTTCAAGCTTTATGGAAAAAGCTGTAAACTGTATGAAGAAAGCTTTAAGCTTTATTGAAAAAGCTGCAAGCTTCACAAACAAAGCTTTAAACTTTATCGGAAAAGCTTTAAGCTTTACCGGATAAGCTTTAGACAATGCTGACAAAGCTTTAAGCTATAAAGAGAAAGCTTTGAACTTTACAGATAAAGCTGCCAGCTTTTCACATTCCGTCCGGATCTTCGCAGATACCCCTTTGAATAGCTTTGTGGCGGCTCAGGACGTTTATACATCCTTGCAGTTGGCAGCGCAGCACTTCGTTTGTTGGTTCTTCGTTTAGCAGACTTGAAGGCATGTGAAATAAACTATTTAAATACTTGATAAAAGCGTGTTGGTGAATGATGACTAAATAGACCTTTTGTCATTTGGAAAATCCATGCTGAATTGTATATTTACCTGTTAGGCGCAATCATCGACCAGTACTTCTGCTTATGAATGAAAATACCTTCTTCACTAAGGACATCTATGACACTGAAATCGGCTTGGATGTGAATAGTGACGTCCTTGAAAGAATTTATAGTCGTCCCAATGTGACATTTGAAACAAGCCTCCCTATTGAGTTCTTCTATGTGAGTGACCAGGAAGAAAAGCTAAAGAATCTTGGTCTTTATCTTATGACAGAATTTCCTGAGTACACAGACTGGAAGGTTAGGCCCTACCACGATAGCTTTGAGCTATTAGGCGCCTCGAATCCCATCAAAATGGACATTGCAACAGTGAATGAATGGAACCAGCGGATGTGGGACGCTGGTTATAAATTTGACTGCAAGCTTGATGGATGGCAGGTGGGAGCTTAGGCCTGAAGCGTATAACATGGGCTTTAAAAAACTCGGGCTGACGCACTATCTTTCGACAACAAAACAACAATCAAACTGAAGTGCTGAAGTGAGGCCACATATTTCCAATATCCGCCCTTCTTAAAGCCCTTTGACGTTACCTGCAACCAAGTGGCACCATGCTAAAAGTTACATTCAGACTAATATTCTTCTTTTCTCTACTTCTTCTTGCTGTCTCACTATGGACTCTTACTATAGGACAAATAGTAACATATGAGTTCAGAGATCCAAAGATTGCCAGTGACTTTTACTATTATCTCTTCACGTGGACACCTATTGCTATTGTGCTCACACTTTTTGGTACAATCAAAAAGAAGCATGATATTTTCAGAAGGCTTTTGACAGTAGTTCTAACTATAACAATCGCTGTTTTTTGTTTCTTTTATTTGCTTAGTAACATGTTTTCAATTGGCTTTGGTGCATGGTCTACGTTTAATATTTCATATGAGAACAGAAAACAACCAGAGCGACAAATTAGAGAACAGCGCTTTGACGCTGGTGCTCTGGGTTATGGCGGTGGCCGTGTTGTAGAAGTAAGGCCGTTTACAGGATTGTTTTGGAAAGTTTCACCTGTTGATACAAACACATTCGACCAAACAGAATGGAGACAAGTAGATCAAGAAACAGATGTGAAGTTTCCCTAAAGCGAATGGCAGCAGGTAGCATAGCACTTTGCAATAAGGGCATCTATTGTTACTTCAACCACTAAATTCTATTTTACTGTTGGATAAAGCATGAAGCCGTTAGTCTATAAATTCCCGTACTGCATAAATGCCTTTCTGTTGGCTTCCATACAGGTGAAGTGATATTAATACTATGAGGTGCGTCATTTTGATACTGCTTTTTACTCTCAGATGTTTTAACTGCCAGTCGCAGGACCTGGTACCGTTTCGTGTAGACACACTTTGGGGTTACAAGGACAAACAAGGAGCGGTAAAGATTGAACCCCAATTTCAATATGCTACAAAGTTTGTAGGCGACGTAGCCATTGTGGCTAAGAATGATAGATTAGGAGCAATCGACAAGCACAATACTCAAATCGTTCCCTTTCGGTATGAGTATCTGCAACCGTTAGATACTGCTGAATTTTTGTTTGGATATAGAGCTAAATACTTCGGCGAACACATTATGGGTGTAATGACCAAAGATGAAAAGGTAAAAATCCCAGCCCAATACAGCTACATCTCAAAGTACAAGAACACTTATAAAGTAACCAGGAACAAAGACAGTATAATTGGGAAAAGTGCCGTAGGTGATGTTCGTTCGGTTAGCCGTACTGATGGATTACTTGACAGCAATGGCAAGGTTTTGCTTCCTTGTAAATACTTCCGCATCGATTTGGCAAATGATAGCGTTCTTGTAGTTGACAGTTCATATTCGACAGAGGACAAGAAGTACACGATGACAAATTCCGCCCTTTTCACCTGGAAAGGAGAACAGCTTACAGGTTTTGATTACATGGTATTTGGAAGGTTCATCGATGGGATTGCCAAAGCAAGAATTGGTGAAAAGTATGGTTTTATTTATCTGACAGGAAAGCTTGCTATTCCCATTCAGTTTGACTATTGTGAAGAATTCAATAACGGTTATGCAATGATAAAGCAGCAGGACAAATGGGGAGCTATCGACAAGGAAGGTAAAATCGTAATCGAGCCAAAGTTTGTTTATGAAGAAGTAAAAACCACATTGAAAGAAAAGTACGGCAGGTAACAGCGGTTTGCTGCAGTACAGGCTGGCGAGTAAGTGTTGAAAAACAAATAACCTTTTGCTACAGAACAAAGGCTTGGCTGATTTCAAATCCCTTTACTGACAGCAAGCCTATCAACGTTAGCAGCGCAGGTAGAATCTCAAGAAATTGCAAGAATAACGTTATAGCGTATGGGTGATAGGCTTTGCATATCCCGAATTAATAAGCCCAAAAAGATCAACCTCCAGTGAGATCAGGTAAAAGAATCCTTCGTTTGAAAAGGTGTAGCCATTAGGCCGTCCAATGGCGATACCTCTTTTAATAAGTTCTTTACTTTGTTCTTCGCTTAAATCATTCAGTCGTTGAAGGAAGAGGAAAATACTGTTGCCAAGTAATGCTGTATCGTATTCCGCAATAACCTTTTCACCTTCGGGCTGCACGAGCAAATATTCATGCTTGACACCAACAAGTTTTCCTTTGCTGGTGCCGCAGCCGATGTAGAAGTGAATGTATTTGTCTAATCGTCTCACAGCTAAGAAAAAATACAAACTAATTTCGACATTCTGTTTTTGGAAGAACAACATGCTGCCATGGCTTTATGGATAACACGGCATCAAACTATCTTTATACTGCCGCACTGTTGCAACACCAGCTGCCAGCAAGGCTTCAATCTTACCTGCAAGTTTAATCAGAGGAATACAATGAACTGGAAGAACAAATTAACAGACAGCCTGAAAATAGATTATCCTGTTATACAAGCACCGATGCTTGGAGTGTCAACTCCTGCCATGGCTGCTGCGGTTTCCAACGAAGGCGGATTGGGCTCTCTACCTGTTGGCGGCTTATCGCCGGAGCTAACCCGCCAGCTTATCCGCAAGACAAAAACCCTGACCAACAAACCTTTTGCCGTCAACCTGTTTGCTCATCATGTGCCCGCCTACACAGATAAGGAGGTTGAACCTATGCGGCAATTCCTTTTGCAGTTAGCAAACAAAAGGGGCTTTAAGGTGGAAGCTGCTGACCTGGCAAACTTTAATCTTTACACTTATGAAGACCAAATAGAAATCCTTGTAGAGGAAGGGATTTCAGTAGTCAGTTTTACGTTTGGGTGCTTAGACGTCAAAAGCATTCAAGCTTTGAAAGATAAAGGTACCCTGCTGATTGGCACTGCAACCTGTGTGGAGGAAGCGTTGTTTTTGCAGGAGCAGCACATAGACATGATCGTAGTGCAGGGCATTGAAGCCGGAGGACACAGGGGTACGTTCATAGACACGATTCCACTACCGCAGATTGGTCTTTTCTCTTTACTGCCACAAATTAAAAAGGCGGTCCAGGTTCCATGCATTGCAGCCGGTGGCATTAACAGCCCACAAACCATGAAGGCAGCTTTTTCTTTGGGAGCTTCTGCCGTACAAATGGGAACTGCATTTATAGGCACAGATGAAAGTGAAGCAATGCCTTCTTACAAACGCAGACTTGCCACTGCAAAAGATACCGACACAACACTTACCAGGGCCTTTTCAGGGAGGTGGGCAAGAGGTATCAGGAACGAGATGATGAACGAAATTGAAAGGTCGGGAATTCCCATCCCACCCTATCCCTTACAAGGTAGCTTAACAGCAAAACTGCGCAGCTTAGCACAGCAGGCAAATGATAGTGAATACACGAGTTTATGGGCTGGTCAATCGGGTGTAATAAAAGATACAAAACAAGCCAGGGATGTATTAATAAACCTCGTAAAACAATACGAAGCGATGTACGGCTAAGCCGTGACCAACACAGTCTTTTTGTAATAGTGGTGATGAATAAGTGTGAGCAGTTATTCGATTCGTTCTGGGATTAAGTGTAGGCGACGAGCATAGGATACTGGTATGTACTCAAGATCACGATGAGAACATACTTCTGCAAATTCCGCCTACAACCTAAGTTGGCAAAAGATCATGACCGATGAACCGGTATTAAGAGTTGTTCTTTGACAGATGATTGAATAACTTACAAGACACAAGGACATAGCAAGCCAATACATCGGCAACCCTGTTATTGCCCCGTATACAAATAACTGCCTCTTTTCACACCACCAAAACCGATATTATGCAACGTAGGACCTTTATCAAAAACTCAACACTTACTGTTATTAGCGTTAGCGCATTTGGCGCCTTAAGCTGGAATGGTAAAAACTTTGAAGGCGACACGCCAACTACAACTGATATACTCGGCCCCTTTTACAGACCAGGCGCACCGCTCAGAACCAATCTTAGGATGGCAGGTACAAAGGGCACACCCATTGTTCTAAAAGGAAAGATCTTTAAAGAGGATGGGAAAACACCCGTCAAGGATGCCTTCGTAGAAATATGGCATTGTGATGAGGCCGAAGCGTATGATAATACATCCGATGAATACAGGTATCGCGGTGGGCAGAAAACGAAGGAGGATGGAACATATGAATTCAAATCTATTTTGCCCGTTCCTTATAAAGCTGTTCCCACTATTGAAGCGTCGTGGCGGCCTGCTCATATCCACATGAGAGTGTCTGTACCTGGTCAGCAGGACTTAATAACACAACTTTATTTTAAAGGCGGCAAGTATGTAAACACAGACAAATGGGCCTCTGCCCCACAGGCTGTTAACAGGATACTTGCTGTTGGTAAAAATAACGCCGGTGAAAGTGAGATTGTCTTTAATGTTGTTATGAGTAAGGAGATTCCGCTTGACAAAAAAGTTTACGACAAGATCACGGGTTTGTATGATGTTGGAGATAGCAACTTTATTGAGTTCAGCAAAAGCGATGACCTCTTGCTTATGAAACAAAACGGGCAGCTTTGGGCAAGTTTAAAATACATGGGCAATAACACATTTGAAGGCGGCATTGGTTATCCAAAAGCAACTTTTACATTGCAAAAAGACGATACGGTGACCGTGGCAGTGCTTACGGACATACCAACTTTAAGAACTTACAAGGGAACCAAATTTCTGAAGTACAACTAATAATGCAATGACTGCTACAAGCGGTAGTTCGGCTATAAGAACCGACGACCGTTGATGCGGCTCTTTGTGACTGCCCTTGCTCCTTTTTAATGGCAGTGCAACAATTGCCTGAAAGCGAAAACTTACCGTTACAAAACCAATACTTATTATGGACTCAGCAACTTTTTCAAGGATCAAAAAAATGAGTCCGCAATTTGTTGTGGCAGACATAAACCGTTCTCTTGACTTTTATACAAAGCAGCTTGGCTTTGATATAGAATTCAGGTACGAAGACTTTTATGTGGGTATCAGTAAAGACGGGTGTTCAATACATATTAAATCCGGCGAGCCTTCACAGGAAGAAAGAGGAATCAAAAGCATTAATGAGAACCTTGATATTGTTTTTTCTGTGGACAATATTGAAGAATTGTATAAAGATCTTTCAGGTAAGCTCGTTGAAATAAAAATGCCTTTACGAACGATGCCCTACGGCAAGGAGTTTTATGTTACTGATCCGGATGGATACAGGCTGGCTTTTGTAGAGGAAGTGTAAAACGTTTGGAAGTATACTTGAGCCGTCAAACATTTCGTAGAGCACTTCTTTTTCACGAGTGCCTGAAGTGTTATTCATCTTTGCATTATTATATACCTCAGTTGGTAAAGCTTCATAGAAAAAGACCGCTATTAAAGCGGTCTTACAAAACTAATTGCCGGTATAATTAGGTGTTTGGTACAACGGCTCGACGTCAGCAGTCTTAATATCCTCTCATTAGAATTTATCCCAGAATATTTTCGACTCTACCTTGTCCCCTCCCATTTTTTGAGCAGCTTCGGTGTAATTGCTATTGTTCAAGGTCTGCTCGTTAGTTGGATAAGTGAACCGGTTAGGGAAACCTGATTTAGCCGTTGAAGGCGGCGTTAAAACAGGGTAATCAAGACGCCTGTATTCCGTCCATAATTCATAACCACGGTTGTACAAAGCAATCCATTTCTGCGTTCCAATCTTCTGTTTGTAATTACCGGTTGCCGTGCTGTATGCAACAGAAGGTTGCGCCAGGTAAGTATCGGCTTGTGCCGTTGTTCCACCCCAGTAAATAATAGATGCTCTTACCGCATTGTTGTAATGCGATTCAGCTGTGCCGCCAACGGCAAAACCACGTTCAAGAGCTTCTGCCCTGTCAAATTCCGCTTCTACATAATCAAGTACCTGGTGTGGGAAATTGTTCGTTGCCACCTTGTCGCTTGGCTTGGCAAATAGCGTGAAGGTATTGTTGGCACCTTCTACACCACCTACGTACTGCCCCGCATCGTTAGGCCTGAAATATTGCGTAAGCCTTGGATCATTTAAAGCCTTCAATTTATCAACCAGTGTATTGGCTGCAATGAAATCCTGGCGATTGCTTTGAATGAGGTCAACCCAAATTGGATTGGTATTTGGCGTGGCCGTGAGGTATTTGAAAATAGCATTGTCTGCTGCCGAAGTAAAAGCACCTGGACTGGCTTGTTCAACTGTTGTCTTTGCTTTTGTTGCGTCAGCATCGGCCAGCATCATACCCATCCGCATCTTAAAAGTATTGGCAAATTTCAGCCATGCCGCAACTGAACCTGCATACAAAAGATCATCGGCAGCATCAAAGCCCTTTTCCGCCGCATTTAAAGCTGCAATGTCGGCGTTCAAACGATTGAGCATATCATCATACGTGGCCTTCGCATCATCGTATTTCGGGAACAGTTTATCGTAGTCCAGGGCTTCGGTATACGGAACGTTGCCGAAGGTGTTTACGAGTATCGATGAAGTGAACACCATCAGGATGTCGGTAATGGCAATGCGGTTGTTCTTTACCGCCTCTGTCAAACCAACAGTTGATGCAATCAATCGCTTCGCATCCTTGTAATCTACCAATACATCCCGGTACATCCACGTCCACCAGGATTGCGGGATGTTACGTGTTGTAAAATCATAGTTGGGTTCATCCTGGTAGGTAGTGGTGGCCCATTGTTGCGTAACAAGGCGATAGACATTTATGTTCACATTGGTGCTGGCCAGGTAGTCCGTGAGGTTTTTAGTAGCATTAGCAAATAAAGAACCTGCCGGTACCTCTGCGGCCTTCTTTGTCTCCTCGTTGAATCGTGAAATGTCTTTTGTACAAGCCACGAAAAACAAGGTTGCTGAACATATGAAGAGATATTTTTTCATGGTTGCTGATTTAGAATTTAAGTTTAAGATTAAAGCCTATGCTGCGGGTTGTAGGAAAAGCACCGCTTTGGTATCCCTGCATGTTGCCGGAAGTGATGTTCTCTTCAGGATCGGCATATGGAAGATTTTTATGAATAATCCATAAGTTCCTTCCTATCAGGGACAACTCAGCACCTTTGAACGTTGGAATCTTGCGTACAAGCGATTGCGGGAAAGCATAAGTAATCAGTGCTTCTCTTAGTTTGATATAGCTCGCATCGTATACAAAAGCTGCTGCAGGATTATATACGTATCCATAACTACCGTATGCATTTTCTACTCGTTTTGTATTTGGTTTCCCATCAGCCAATACCCCCGGTACAATAATGCCGCCCCCGTTAGCAAGTGAATTACGTGAAGGATTGCCAAGATCATTATCACCAGCACTTTCAGGATATATCCCCGTAGCAAGTCCGTAATACTGGTCAAGTGAAAATACATCGCCGCCCTGGCGGAAATCAAGTAAGAAACCAACAGTGAGGTTTTTGAATTTTACGGTGTTGTAGATACCGCCGATCCAGTCGGGGTTAATATTGCCAATAACATTATTGGTTGTTGCTGTAATAAGGTAACGTCCGTTGGTTCCAACAAGTTTTTCTCCATTGGCATGACGCTCCCATGTTTTACCCTGTATGGTGCCGTATGGTTGTCCAAGTGATGCGTTGATGGAAACACCGCCCTGCAGGCTCAATGGATTTATCTGGAGGTTCTGTGCACCTTCATACAACTCTAATACATTGTTGCGGTTTCTCGACCAGTTGATGTTGGCTGTCCAGCTAAAGTTGGTGGTTTTAACCGGCGTAACATACACACTCAGTTCTATTCCGTTGTTTTCAATGGTACCTGCATTTACAAACTTACTGGAGTAGCCTGTAGCGGTTGATACAGCAACGGGAAATATCTGGTCGATGCTTTTAGTTGAATAATACGATACATCGAAACCAACACGGTTATGAAACAATGCCATTTCCAATCCAACCTCTTTGCTCTTTGTTTTCTCCGGCCTTAAGTCAGGATTGTTTTTACGGATAGGCAGTGAGAAAAGTGTTGTTCCACCAAATGGTGTTGGTTTGTCATACACGTCGGTCAAACTACCAAATGGTGCATTGTTACCTACTTCGGCATAGTTCACTCTCACTTTTCCAAGCGAGATCCAGCCAAGAGAAGAAAGGAATTTAGAGAACACGAATGAAGCAGAAACAGAAGGATAGAAATAAGTGTTATTATCTTCTGGTAAAGTCGATGCCCTGTCCACTCTTCCTGTTGCGTCCAGTGTAAGGAAATCTTTATAGCCCAAAGTAATGCCGGCGAAATAACCATCAACAGCAACTTTCTCTGCAATTTCATCTGGTGCATTCACAGGGCTTGCTGAATTGGATAGAGAATAAAGACCTGGTACAACGAGGCCGCCGTTGGTAGTGCCTACCACTGTCTGTATATCATTTCTCCGAAGGTTTGCGCCTAACAAAGTTTTCAGGTTCAGGCTTGATGATATGTTGTTGTCTGTATTCAGCAACAGGTCATAATTCAACTCCCTGAATGTTCTTACAAAATGCGTGTAGGCAGGAATGGCTACGCTGGTTTTGGCGATTCTTTCTTCGTGGGTTTCATCGTAAGAATCAAGAGAGATCCTTCCCATAACATTTAACCAGGAATTCAGCTTGTAGTTGAGCGAAGCATATCCGAAGTACCGGTTGCGGTTATCGGTTTCAAAGTTTTCGTAACGAACCCAATACGGGTTGTCGAAATAAATGGCCGATAAATTACCCGTGGCAGGATTAGCCCAGTTCCAGGTAATGTTTTGTTTGGTTCTCTCGTACGCATCTTTCAGTTCAAGTATGTCAACATTCATTTCCCACCACTGCCGAAACGATTGGTTGACGTTGTACTTGTTGTAGCCGTTGCCATACCTTCCCTTGCCATCAATCCTTGTATAATTGATAGAGCCGGCTGCAGTGAGGCTTGGTGTAACATTGTACGTTGCGCCAAAATTCACCTGGTTCTTCACCAACTCGCTATTGGGTAGAACGCCATTTTCAAAGTTGCGTGTATAACCCAGTTTAAATGAACCCATGTCGCCACCGCCATCCAGCATTATGCTGTTGTTGTTCGACCATGCCGTTTCGTAAAAATTATAAGGATCGTGTTCTCCTGCCACCCATGGTCTTGCCTTTTTATAGTTGGGAGAGGTGGCATCAAAAGCATCCCACTGGTAAACCATCAGGCTCGGATCGAACTTTGCACCATGAGAAGCATCTTCCGTTGTAGGTGTTACAAGATCTTTGATACCATCTCCGTTCACATCAAAATAAAAGAAGGCACCGTCAGGCGATCCATATCCTGTTGTTTGATAACCGGCGCCGTATTGTTTTTGATAGGTGGGAAAAGTAACAGGATCGATCTTCCCTTTCATTACACCCGTGTTAACTGTTATGCCTAGTCCTTTCCTTCCTTTTTTGGTGGTGATCATGATGACACCATTGGCTGCTCTTGATCCATAAAGTGCACTGGCTGCTGCACCTTTTAAAACAGTGAGGCTTTGGATATCGTCAGGGTTGATGTCTGCGGCTGCGGAGCCATAGTCAAAGCTTCCTGCGGGACGCCCATTAGCATCGTTTACCCTTCCGGTTGCACTGGCATCACTGGTGGTATTTGAGTTATCAACCGGCACACCATCTACTACAAAGAGTGCCTGGTTGTTGCCCAACAAAGATTTTGTCCCGCGGATCACAACGTTAGTTGCTCCTCCAAGGCCGTTTCCCTGCCGTATTTCAACACCGGAGACTTTACCTGATAGCGAGCTAACAAAATTGTTACTCCTCGACTGGCTTACCTCCTCTCCGCTCAGCTGTTGTGCCGAGTAAGGAACGTTCACCCTGTTCCTTCGGATACCAAGAGCTGTTACAACGACCTCGCTAAGACTACCCTCTTTTCTGACAAGCGAAAAGCTGGTGGCAGTAGCATCTACAGTTACCGGCTCGAAGCCTGATGCGGTGATTAATAGCTTCGCCGATTCGGCAACCTTGATAGTGAACTTGCCATCTGCGTCGGCACTTACAATGTTCTTTTTCCCCGATTCCGTGATGGTGGCAAATGGTAGCGGCTTTCCGTCGGCGTCGGTTACAACACCGCTTACAGTTTTGGTTTGTGCCAGTGCGAAGAGACTTGCACACAGGAACAAACAAAGAAACACAGCTGATTTTTTCATTGCATTCGGTTTTGATGATAAAAAGAATAATCGCTCAGAGCTGCATAAGGAACTGATTACCTGCAGATTTGAAAAGGGTAAGAATAAGCAGTGAAGGAGATAATAATTTTTTAAAAGCAGTTCCGCGTCGAAAGTGAGGTCTAAAAGATTCTCCGGCTAGATAAAATGCCTGGTGGCCTGTGCCGAATGTTTTCCTTTCTGAATGGATGAATGGGCCGTTGCTGCTGGTTATTGCTTGCGTGAGATAAAGCCTTGCTTCGAACCTTATTTTCCTGCCGGTTTTATCGATTTATTGAAGTGATCGTGGTGGGTACTTGTTGTTGTTATATGGAATCCATATCTAATGTAAAAAAAGGAATTGACAATAAGAAATGTTTCGTAATTAATGACTAACGCATCTTTTTCCATGAAACGTATAAATGACAAGAACCAGATATAAGAATGACAATCATCATACCCTATAAGCTGCCTGCAAGCCAAATTTGTTTTACGTCAAACAAATAAAAAAGTCAATGAAGGTTATGGCGAATCATCAAGCGTTTGAAAAGCTTAACCTGTACATCCTGGGCTCGCTGCTTGTTTTGGTTGCGGTGAGTGCTTTTGCAGGTGGGTTTTATGGAATGGCCGGAGCAGAGAATGTTCCTGCTGATTGGCTGCAAGGAAGTCCCTTTCGTAATTATTTTATTCCGGGTCTTTTTCTATATGTATGCATTGGCGGTTCCGCCCTATATGCTGGAATTGCTGTATTCAGGCGGTGGCGCATGGCAAGGAAGATGGCATTCATGTCTGGAATCATTATTCTTCTTTGGCTGGCTGTGCAAGTGGCCATTATAGGATATGTTTCATGGATGCAACCTGCTACCGCGGCTGCAGCCTTTGTAATTCTTTTTCTAACATGGAAACTCCAGGCGCATGAACATTAATCAACTGTTATTATGGCTACCGATGATAGTGATCGCATTCCTCAATGCAACACTGCGGGAATTAATTTTGATAAAACATTTTAGCGAGTTCCGTGCACACCAGCTATCAACTATAGTCCTGATACTACTTTGTTCCGTTTACGTATGGTTTGTATTTCCGTTGTTGAAGCTTGAAACTGCAGCGCAAGCTTTTCTTGTAGGCTTTGTTTGGCTTCTGCTGACAGTTGCATTTGAATTTTCGTTAGGACGACTAACAAATAAATCATGGGAATATCTTTTCCGCGACTACAATGTTTTAGCCGGACGCCTTTGGGTTCTTTTTCTTATTTGCCTTTTTACGTTGCCTTATTTGGTCTACGTGTTAAGAAATAAGTAATCAAAGTGTTTCGAAAAAGAACTGCCACCACATTGCTTTTTATGCAAGTCTGGGGTCGGCCAAGAGAAATGATTGTGAATGGATGCCAGGTTGATTGGCGATAAACATGTTTCACCAATAGTTCTTACATTCATCAGCCAGTTTTTAGATGGCGGAGTTGATGCATCTAATAATACGCATTAAGACGTGGAATTTATGAAGGCAATTGTTGTCGAAATAAATTATAACTGGTGGATAGAGAAAACTTAATTGTTTTAAAGACACAGACATGAAAGCAACACCTGAACACGATGAGAAAATAGCAAAACTCACATTCGCTTCGGTTTATCCGCACTACATTAGAAAAGTGGAGACCAAGGGCAGAACAAAAGAAGAATTGCTCCAGGTAATAAAGTGGCTGACAGGTTTTGATGAAAAAAAACTGGAGGAATTGATCGATGAGAAGGTAACATTCAAGACATTTTTTCAAAGGGCTAAACTACACCCAGATGCACACCTCATTACAGGAGTGATTTGCGGCTATCGTGTAGAAGAACTAGAAAACCCTTTAACTAAGCAAGTAAGATACCTTGACAAACTGGTTGATGAATTAGCAAAGGGCAGGAAGATGGAGAAGATATTAAGGAGTGCTCAAAGCAAATGATCTGAACTACTATCTACAATTGCATACTGCTTGCGTTGCAGATTACCTCGTTTGAAGATTTTTCCATAAGCAAGGCATTCGCAAAGCCCTTGATGGTCGGCGTAATAATCAACGTCCCTACTCTTCCCAGCAGGCACATTCATAATGTTCGTTGATATATTTTATTGATTCTTTGCACAGCTGGTGCAAGGTAGAAATGTTGACGTCCGAAAGTTTTTTTACATAGATGCAGGCTTTGCCCATTTTAAACTTGCCAAGGTCACACAATAGCTTTTTACTCTCTTCCGTTTGAGAATAAACATAGAGTGAGAATGCTGCTTTCCGTGGAGAAAAACCAATGACAGGTGCGTCGCCTTCATGTCCGCTTGCGTATTTATAATGATAGTTGCCGAATCCAATAATTGTTGGTCCAAACATCCTGGGTTCAAATCCTGACCATTCACGCATTAACTCAATGAGCTGGAAACTATCCCCTTTCTTTTGGTCATTGTCAACATAGGAGTTAATAAAATCATTGACATTATCTTCTGTATATGTCGTTTTGGTTTTTGCCATAACAGTCGTTAAAAAGGTGAAGGACGAACAAGAATGCTTCCTCAAACAGCCTACTGACCAATAACAATCCAGTTGGCGCCGTCGGATTGAATCCTAACAAACTGTCCTCTTGTTAATGGCCAGGTTGCTAAACCGTCTATCGTTTCTGAACCGCTTGGGTCAACAGTTAGCGTAGGAGTTCCGGCTGTGGCAGAGTTCTTTATGGTGAATATTTTTCCGCCTAAAACAGACGCGGCACCCGGCAAGTTAATTGTCCCGTTACCATCGGATGTGATTGTACCATCATAAACTGTAGCCGCATATGGCAAGGCAGGGTTCACCACTAAGGAAGGTGAAATGCGCTCAGATATAACCATCCAGTTGGTTCCATCACTTTGTAGTTGCAAATAATCAAATCGCTGGTTTAAACGAAGAGACGCTACACCATCGATCGTTTCACTTCCGTTAGCATCAACTATAATCGAGTTGCCGCCGGCATTTGTTCTTTTTACGGTAAAGGTTTTTCCTGTCTCCACGCCAGCGGCAGCAGGGAGCGTTACTGTAAAACTAGCCGACGATGCATCTGCCAATATAGTTTTGTCATTCTTATTAGGTGTGTAAGCTGCGTTAGCAGTAACAACAGCATTCTCCGCATTGTAATCATTTAAGATGAGCCACCTTGTACCATTGCTACGAACAGTTACAGATTGAAAATCATTTACCATTAAATAAGGCGAAGAAAAAGTATTGTTCTCAAGATTTTCACCATTTGCAGGAACAATTCTCAAAACATTGCCGGGGAAGACAGTTCCATTCGCATTTCTTTTAATGGTGTATAATTTATCTTCATAATCTGCAGCAGAAGGAAGGCTAATATCAATGCTCTGACTGGCACCGGTAAAATTTGCCTCGATCAGGTTTTTATTCGAAGCCGTGATTGAAGCTGTAGTGACTTGCGTTAGTTGTGTAACCGAAGTTTCAGAAACCACCCACCAGCTGTCCGGACCACAAACAACTTCAAGGGTTGAATTGTCGGCACCCAAAGTAATGGAACCATCTACGATGCCGTTTAACTTTTCTCCAGGGGCAGGCTTCACGGAGATCTTACCTGTACCGTTGTCGTTTCTTTTAAAAATATACTCCCTGCCCCGGGAATTTGCCACCGGCGACAAGATCATATCCGAAGTTGTATTTGTATTCTTGTCAATGATCAGGATGTGATCATCCTGCTGAATTACGTAATTAGTGGCTGCATCCAGTATCCTCACTTTAGTGGCGATGCTTCCCAAAAGGGTAACAGAACTGGTTAACGGTAAGTTGTTTTCACCCCCCGTGCTTCCATCTGAATAGCCTCCTAATATATTAAATCCAATGCGCCCTGTTGCACCATCAACGTGCATGAAATCATATTTATACTTCGTTCCGTTCCCAAAAGCATCAAAAAAACCATCCCGCAGAAAAAAGTCTTGTCCATCCAGGTACCAGTTTACTTCCCCGGTTTCTTTAACGAGCATTTTGACAAATTCATCTGTCCCCGGTGTGCCGCTGTTTAATATAATAAAACTGCCACCCACGCCAAGCTTGGCTTTTACACTTTGGGCTTTTACTAAAAATGGGGAAAAGGCTAGGAGAAGCAGAAGTTTTTTCATGGAAAATTTTTTAGAATATGTTTCCTGAGTTAGTTATTGTATCGCTACTTTTTGTGTAGCGGTTCCGGTTTTTAACCAATAGGTTCCTTTGGCATAGCCACCCACATCAATGATTTTGGTGCCTGCATTCACTTTTTCCTGCCAGAGCAATTTGCCGTCGGCAGTGTAAAAAGACAAGCTGGTTGCCGCATTTACCTGTATGGTCAACACATTATTGGTAACCGGATTTCCTAAGACGGTAAATGGCTGCATAGCCTTTGCAAAAGATAGTGTTCTTACGGGGCTGTAACTAAAGTGGCCATTGATATCTGTTTGTTTAATGCGGTAATAATTGAGGCCATTTAACGGGTTAGTATGTACATAGTTATAATAATTGGTCTGGCTGCTGGTACCCGCTGCCGGGAGGCTGCCGATGTTAACCCAATTAGATCCCTCTGCACTGTGTTGAATAAAAAAATCTTTTGTGTTCAGTTCCTGTGCCGTGGCCCACTGCAGTAAGGATTGAATTTTGTTTCGTTCTGTAGCTGTAAACGACAACCAGGTAACCGGCAATGGTGCAAACTCGCTGGCAAGAGTTAGTTCATTTAAAGTAATGCCGCTAAGGCCAGTGGTGAGAACAAAATTATTGATGGCATCACGGGTGGCTGCAGGATATGCATTCCAATTGCTGCCGTTGTAAATATTAAGCGTAAGGTCCGCCTCGCCAAGGCCGTTCAGTTCCGCATCGTTATAATCTATCTGTATCGATCCTGAAAAAGGCTGGCTTGTATTGCTGAACTGGTACACCCGGGCTATGTAGGGATTGAGGGGTGTGTGAACAACAGTAGCCGATCTGCTTAAAACAAAATTGCTCAGAACAAAATCAGCCGACGGTCTAATGGTAAAACCATCCCCTTCTACCTGGGTTCCCTTTTGAATGGTTAAGCTGCTGCCCTCGCCTTCAACTATTAATTGCGCCTGTGCATTGCAAAAAACCAAAGCGGCCAGGCATAGCATGGGTAGCTTTTTCATATCCCTAATTTACACCGTAAAAGGCAACAAAAGTTGGCTTAAAGTGACAAATGAGCGAGCCTGTCAGGCAATGCGGTCACTTTGTAAAAAGAATTGGCAAAAAGGTTGGAAGAATTTGCAAGTTCTTCTTACAAATGCGTTCACCTTTCTTACGAAATGGCAAAATCTTCCGAAGGTTTCGTCATTTCTTCGGAACAATTTGGTAACTCTTCACAAAAATTGAGCGGAACTTCAGAAGGATTGTCGGAAAATTCGCAAAGCCGCTCGTAAAAGCAAGGGCATGCGCAAAAGCACAATTGTTGAGAAAACGACAAAGCCGCAGCGTTACCGCCACGGCTTTGATCAGCCATCTTTCTATAGGAAAAATCCAGTGCTTACTTGGTTTCTGCTTTATTGCGAAATCACATGCTGAATGCCTTTCTCCAGCTGCACATCAATATTGTTCTTAATGGCCGTGGTATCATAGGCAATCTTTATATCCGGTGTGATGCCTTTGTTTTCGTAGCTCACCAGGTTCTTGTCGCGGAATTCAACACCGGCACAATAAACATGAACAAAATTTGCCGCAACAAACTGCCCGCCCAGGTACTTTACATCCGTAGCAGGAATCTGGCCTGTTCCTCCCCATGTTGTCTCGCCAACAAGTTTTGATTTTGGGAATGCAGCTTTTACTGCAATAGAAGTCATTTCGGCCATACTGGTTGAATAGTTGTCTACCAGCACGGCGATCGGCTTTGCAAAATTGGTGCTGCCCGGTTGCGGATGCAGGTAGCCCTTTACCCATGGCGTAAAATCAAGGCGGCCATTACCGTTTCTTGTACGTGTGTAAGAAATATGCACGGGCGATGTAACCAAACGGCCAATCAGAAAATCAAGGTCAGGAACACTGCCACCCGGATTGCCACGCAAATCAATGATCAACCCGTCGATGGAAGGATCTTTTGAGTATTGGAAAAAATGGTCAAGCACCGGTTTTACAGGCTTGGTTGTATTGTTTACAGTATAGTATTGGCTTTGCAGGAGGAAAGACGAATACTCGAGGTAGAGAATTTTTTTATTGTTGCGTGGAATAACACCGAGGTTCATGTGAAAGTTTCCACCATCAGTTCCGTGTTCAGGATTGGTGAGATAATATTTTGGAATGACCACGTCAAACGTTTTTCTTGGAATTTGCACTCGGTCTCCTCTTAATTGATGCCGTATAGCCGAGGGAGCGAAAACATCGGATTGAACAGGATAACCCGCAATCACAAAATTGGCAATTCCATTAAATGTCAATGTCAAATGTGAATCCGCAAGGTCCTTCGTCATATCAACCAAAAATTGCACGGCTTTCTGCGCCGTCTGCGGATCATTTTTTTGCGTGTCAAGAAATTCGAACCTCGGCTTGTAAGTCTTGTACATATTATCCCAGTCCACCGTTTCGGTATTCCAAAACATGTAGTTCGTATTCATTCCATTCCAGAATGCTTCGAAGATCTCAGAATAGGAGTTTCCGTAGTAGCTCGTCAGTCGCTCTTTCTCTACTTCTTTCCTGCAACCACCCATGGCAGCGCTGAACAGTAATAGAAGCAAGAGGCTACGAAGCTTGTTGCCGGTTAATGCGTTTGAAAAATATCGAGAATTAAACATTTTAAAATCTTTTGAGGCGGGTAATAATTGTCTATTGATTGAGGATCAGTATGGCTTTTTCCATTTGAATGTCAACACCGGTACGAAGCATCTGGTCGATGGAAGCTGCATTGTATTTCACTTCAAAATCAGGACTGATACCTCCGAAGTTGAAGTTGTGATTCTTATCCTGCACTGCAGTGTTTGAAAGCCGTACGCCGCCAAATGCACCCATCCCAAAGCTTCCCGCATTCGTGCTGATGTCATTACCTGTAAACAGTCCTGATGTGCCGTAAGTATGTTCTCCAATAACCATCACTTTTGCATCGGGCAAAGCCTTGAATGCCTGGATGACAACCTCACTTAATGCAGCAGAATAAATATCCGCGAGAATCACGATCGGTTTTTTAAAATCGTTAGCGCCGGTCTGCGGGGTAATGTTCAGTGGCAATGGTGGCGTGTAGTCCAAACGTCCTGATCCAGACTTGTATCGTGCATAACCAAACAGCATTGGCTTGGCGGTGAATTGCCCTACAAAAAAGTTCACATCTTCCAGGTTGCCTCCGCGGTTATTGCGCAGGTCGATGATAACACCATCGCAATTAGACTTGTGTATGTTGTCAAAAAAGTTTTTAATAACAGGTCTTGGCGGACGTGAAGCATTTGGTGCGTCGTATGCTTCCTTCATGGCAAAAAGATTAAGACTGGTGTACAGAATATTCTTCTGGCCTTTGTTTAATCTTCCGGTGATGACCTGGAATATTGAATTTGTATTCCAGTTGCGGTAAATACCGTAGTCAAAATCTTTCAGGTAATTGTATTGCACAACATAGTCAAACAGGGTGTCAGGCAGCGCAGGCCGTATGCGTTGCGTTCTGGATAATTCTGGAATGAAGGTGATGTAACCCTTGTACAAACTGTCTTCAAATTTGTAGTCGCCGGCATTCCACAATTGCAGTGCGTACTGCCCGTCTTTAAGGTCTTTCGTCATGTCAACCATGTACTGGAAACACCTGTTCATGGTTGAATCTGAATAAGGAACTTTATCGAGCGAATCAAACTTTGGTTTATAGGCCCGGTACATGTTGTCCCAGTTCACCGTTTCCTTATCCCAGTACAGGTAATTGGTATTCATACCCTGCCAGAATGATTGGAAGAGTTCCGCAAAAGTATTTTCCTCGTAGTTGGAAAGCAGCTCCCGCTTCAGGATATCTTTTCTACAGGAAAATAACCCTGCAATCACCAGGATGATCAGCATTCCGGTAGACGCATTTCTGCAAACAGGGATCTTGAAATATTTTTTTATGCGAGACATGTTATGTATGCTTATCGTTATTAAATGCAAAACCAACATCACTATTCGGATGTTTTGCTTTTCTTGCTTTTCAATGAGGTTAAACGGTATTGCATACCAACGAACACGCCATACGTATCGTTGTAACGCGGTGTTTGATTTTCAGAATATGCATTTTGCTGATCGGTCAGTGTAGGCGTATATCTTGCTTCTATTGAAAACACATACTTCGTGTTAGGCATGTACTGAATACCAACACCTCCCAGTGCTCCTAACTCGATACGGTTGTCTTTTTCAGTGGAGAAGGTATACGCTTCATCAAACTCCTGGTAGTTGGCAGGATCCATCGGTGAAAGTGCTCTTCCTTTTACATGACTGCTCATCCAGTAGCCACCAAATCCACCGAGATTCAGTATACCATAAAGGCTTTGTTCTTTTTTCAAATGACCGCCAAACCTGAATTGCGCCATGATCGGTAGTTCCATGTAATTGTTCTGATAGTCCTGGTACATTGCCGAATAATAACCGGTGCGCTGCATGCGGTAATTCTTTTGCGTATAGGATGGTATTGCCTGGATGCCGCCAAACCACGGCAACTTCGGAAACTCGTACCTGATGGGTATACCAAAAGAATATCCATCCTGTGCCTCGTAAGTAAAGAAAGGTTTATCAGAAGTGTTAGTGATAAGATGATTGCGGTTTGCACCTGCTTCTACCCCTACAAACAATTGCGCCTGCAATTGGGTTACAAATAATAGTGCGGCAATGCTTAACACTATCGAAAGTTTTTTATTCATGTTCATTATTGAAAAAGTTATTTAAGTTGAATTGGTAAAGAAGAAAGGGTTGAATCACCACCGGTTCCTAAGGCCCCGGATTGATTTGATCCCCAGCACCAAAGGCTGCCATCGGGCTTTATCGCATAGGAAGTTGCGCCGTATCCTGCAAGCTTCGTTGCAGAAAAGCCGTTTAGCTGAAGTGGTGTCATCACAGGTAAAATGGCCACTGAACCAAGTCCCATCAGACCATTTACATTATCACCTACATTCCACACGTTGCCATTGGATTCTCTAAAGCTTGTCATGCCGCTGTGCGGTATGATTGCATCGATTGCTTTATTATTGAAAAAAATTATTTGCGTAAAGGAGTTGCGGTTGTTCAGGTCACCCAGGCCCAATTGCCCGCGGCCATTAGCACCTGCACCCCATATCTTCCCAACATTGTCTAATAAGAAATTAGAACTTGCACCGGCGAAGATTTTGACAACAGGAAATGGCGTAGAAATCAAGACCGGCGTAGCTCTTTTTACATAGTCTCCAAGGCCTAATTCTCCCGAAGTATTTTCACCCCATCCCCATACTTCGCCGTTGGTCTTTTGCACAAGAATGTCGATAGCGCAGCCGCTTAATTGCTTAACATCGGTAACGGGTATTTTTACAAAACTGCTTCTCGGTTCGAAGTCGCCCTGCGCTAATGTTTTGAAAAGGTTTCTGCCTGCTCCCCATACAGTTCCATCAGTTTTCAATGCAATCACTTCACCAAATGTGATAGCGAATTGTGTGGCATTATCCAGAAATGGAACTCTTGTAAAGTTGACAACACTATTCTTATGTCCCAACCCAAGCTGGCCGAATTGATTGCCGGCTCCCCAAGTTGTACCATCTTTCAATTTGATAATACTTGCTGCATCACCGGTGAAGATCTGCTCTACATCATACACAGGCACCTGTGTTAACCTGTTGCGTGAACTGTAATCACCAAGACCAAGCTGGCTTGAGCTGTTATTGCCAACAGCCCATACAGTTCCATCGTTTTTTAAAACCATAACATGACCGAAACCGGCCGCGATAGTTTTTACAGTTGGCGATTGTACCGGCGATACAACGATTCTAACAGTGTACGAAGCCGACTTTCCGTTAGCCCATAGCGTATATTTTACAGGCGTTGTAAAATTCTGTTTTCCTTTTGGTGCAATGCTATCCGCATCGGTAAATACCGTTGGCTCTAAAGCCGTGATATCTGTACCATAATCCACCACCAGGTGAACTGCCGAATCTCCGAGGATCATTCCCTGGTAGGGCCTGTTCAGGTTTGTGTTGCTTGCAGTTTTCTCCAGCCAGAAATCATAGACTGCAGTGGAACTGCTTGAGGTCGGCGTATAGAGCGGCTCTTTATTGCATGCTGTAAAAGCCACAACCAGGAACAAAGCCGTAAGAAGAGAAAATAGTTTGTTGACTGTCTTTAACATCTTTATTTCTAGTTACACTTATATAATGTGGGATCGTAGTCCGGGCAAACCACTGTTGTCTTATCTGCTGCATAAACGGTAACAAGTACCGGTGTCATATTGCCAAATACTCTTCTGGCCATCACAAGCGAATAGTTGTCCTTACAGGCATTGTTGATCTTTATCTGCGTAAGCGATAAACCACTTGCATCAAGATATTGCGGTACACGTAAGCCGCCATAGAGATTTATTGTTGCTCCATTTACACCGGCCCTTGTAGCAGGAGAAAAAAGCGTATGCACTGAAGTCTGCACTGGCGAAGCCCAACCATCCTTAAACATCTCCAGCTTATCTGCGTCCGATATGCCCTGGTATTTGGAATTATCAATAAAATAAAAATCAAAACTAGGCTGTGCTCGTACGTCAACAGTTTGCAAACTGGTGCAGCCATCCAACCACAATATTTTCAGATCCGGGTTGTTGATCATGTTGAGATTTTTTACCGGGGTAAATAGCATCGCAACAGAAAACAGTTTTGGATTGTGGCTGAAGTCAATGTTTTCAATACCCGACTGGTCAAGCTGCACCATGAACAGGCTATCGTTCTTTGAAAGATCAACAGTCTTCAGTGATCCGCAAAAGGTTGCCAGCAGGTACTTCAGCTTCGTATTGCGGGTTACATCTAATGAATTCAGTACAGAAGCAAAGTCCAAAAACAATCTCCTGAGTTCAGGGTTTGTAGATGTATTCACTGTCTTCAAAGCACCGAGAGAAGAGGTGACGATATCACGAAGCTTGCCATCATTGTCTGTTTTCAGTTCAGACATTCTTTTCAAACTGATCAATGAGATATAATTCAGTTCGGGCAGGTTTGATAGATCAAGTGTTGTCATGGGAGCATCAACTACCCTGATATACCGCATGCTGGTGCAACCACTGAGAGCAAAGTATTGCAGGTCTTTATTCTCCACAATGCGAAGGGTATCCAAACCCATTGTTGCCGTCAGTTTCAGTGAATCAACCATACTGTTTTTTACAATGAGTTTTTTCATTTTTGAGAAATACTCAACGCCTTTCAATGAAAACACGTAGGGCTTTGGACAGGTGAACGTGTCAATGTTCATTGTACCGATGAATTCTTTTACCTCCGGATGGGTAATGTCGATGCGCTTTCCTGATTGGTCAAATGCGTTTGGACAAATCTTTGTTTTCAGGTAGACACGAAAGACGCTGTCGGGAATGAGTTTCAGCGTAGCTGTTTCGCCGGTTCCTGGATCAACAGGCGTTGGATCGCCGCCACCATCGGTAGAGGATTTTTTTGAACAGGATTGCAGTAACAAGCCTGTGATCAGAACTCCAATAAAAAACAATCTTGACATACTATACGTTTTTAAATACAATGAATTAGGTGAATAAAATTTATAGGGGGTTTTGTTTGATGATACCGCCTGTAGCATCTATCTCGGGTTGCGGAATAGCAAACTGCCATTTTACATCACCCGCAGGAACATTTTTTTGATAGCTTGGTAAGAAGCTGTGACGGTGCCGGTCCAAAGGCTGGTTCAAACGCTTCAGGTCATAAAAGCGGAAACCTTCACCCCACAATTCAGTGCGACGCTGCAACCATATTTCGTTGAGCAGTTTTGCGCCGGTATTGGTAGAAAGTTTATAGGCAGCATCTCTTGTTTTTGCCAACTGGTACAAGGTAGTTGCTGCAGCACCGTAGTTGCCCGATTGTGCCAGCGCTTCTGCTTCTATCAGGTACATTTCTGCAGCTCTCATTAACGGCACGTCGCCAATGCTTAACTCAGTGTTCTGCACTTTGAATTTGCGTGTCATGAACTTTACCCTTGTGCCTATCTCTTTGCCGGCGGCATCAACAGGAACAGAAAAAGAAAGGTTCTTGCCGGTAGAATCCCAAAGCTGCCAGCGTACATCCGTAACAGGAATTAAACGGTAGATGCTATCCTGAATGGCTCTTGGAGAAGAGATGATATTCTGCGCCGGGAAATTGCAGGACATGTAAGCAAAAAACGAAGTGAAATAAGTTGTTTGATTTTCCTGCTGGTGAGAGCCCCACATCCATTCGGCATTTTTATAGTCGTTGAAACCGGACATGTAAGATGTAGAATCCATCAGCGCATAACTGCTGCGTGCAGCCGATGCCATCTTTGCTGCTGTTGCCCAGTCCTGCTGTGTTAATGCCACTCTTGCCTTAAGGCCAAGTGCTACTGTTTTATCCAGGTGAGATTTGTTGGAACGTTTGTAACCGTCTAGTAATACGATAGAGCTATCAAGGTCGGAATTGATTTGGTTGTACACCACCTGCACACTTGAACGGGGTTTCACTTCATCCTGTGCATGAAGGGTGATGCGAAGGCCCTGGCCAATGTTGTTACTTCCTGCAACGTAACGTTCGCCATACAACTGTATCATTTGGAAATAGGCCCATCCGCGGTAAGCATATGCTTGTCCCATGATCGCCTTCTTTTCTTCTTCCGTTCCTTTTGCTGCCTTAATATGATCGATCAACAGGTTCACGTTGTTGATGATCTCGTAGTAAAAGAAGTAGTTGAAATAAGTAATAGCCGAATTGGGGTTGCGGTGCGCATTCAACCAGAGATACTGGTAAAGAAACCAGTCATTGGTAGAAGCGATGGTGACGTCATCTCCCATGATATCCATGTCCATCATGTTGGTTCCCTGTCCTACAAGATCTTGTCGCCCAAGGTGCGATGAATACATGATGCGGTGAACTCCGTTGAGCAATTTCCAGCAACCATCCGTTGTGGTCAATGCTTCCTCTTCCGGAATGCGGTCGGTTGCCGGCGTTTCCAAATATGATTTACTGCAGGAGACCAGCAAAGTGGTTGCTACAAGCAGGAAAAGAATATGGGTTTTAAATATGTTTTGCATGATCTGAATTATAAGTTTGCGATAACCCCTATTGAATAAACCCTTCTTGGCACATACACATCACCGGTGGTTCCGTTGAAGGATTGTAGCACATTCATTCCCTTACGTCCGGAAAACTGGTAAGCGTTTTCAACACTCAGGAATGTTTGCAAGCCTGTGATATTTAATCGTCTTAAAACAGATGGATTAAAATTGTAGCTAAGGTTTACGTTGTTTACTGTAAGCGATGTAGCGCTGATCAACCAGCGGTTCGACGGTCCGTAGAAGTCGCCTGAACGGGCATAATCTATCCTCGGAATATCTGTTTGATCGCCGGTTTGTTTCCAGCGGTTTTCCATGTCCTGGTGGACTGACTGGCCAAAGGACGGCGACATCATGCTGGAGTAAACACCATCATAGGTTAAACCACCAACCTGGTAGGTTAACAGGAGGTTTAGTGAGAAGTTCTTATAACGAAAATCGTTTCTCATGCTTCCATACACGTCAGGAATGGCCGAACCCTGGTAGTTATATTTTGCTCTCGAAATGACGGTAGTGTATTGCACACCGTTGATGGTTTTATCCGGGTAATCGTAGGGATAGCCATCGTTGTAAGTGTTCTTTGGGTCCAGCTCATAAAGGGCATCGCCATTAGCTGCATCAACACCTATGTAAGAAGGAAGCCAGTAGTCATAAACAGAATGGCCGGCCGATAGTTTTTTGGTACCGGAAATGATCTCTTTGTTCGTCGCCGGCATCTGCGTGATCTTGTTCTCGAGCGTAGAAGCGTTCACTGTTGTTTGCCAATCAAAGTTTTTCGTCCTTATCACATTGGCAGTGACCGACAGTTCATAACCGCGATTATACATGTTGCCGACGTTCTGCCAGATATTGTAAACACCGTCTGGTGTACCACCATCGGAAAGCGGCTGCGGCACTGCAAATACTAGCCCTGAAGAATTCTTGTTATAGTATTGAGCATAACCGGTGATCCTGTCCTTGAACAATGAAAATTCAACACCTGCATTCAGGTTGTTCAACGATTCCCATGTAAGGTCTTTGTTAGGAATAACGGCATAGATGTATCCCGGCTCCTGGCCGTTGTTATTCTGTATGTAGCCACCCTGGTAAGCATAACTTCCAACGGCATCATTTCCTACTTTACCGTAAGAAACTTTCAGCTTCAATTCATTTACAAAGGGAACATGGAAAAAATCTTCTTTGCTGATGCGCCATGCGCCGCCAACAGACCAGAAATTGGCCCAACGGTTTTCAGTAGAGAAGAAAGAGTTTCCATCTCTTCTTGCAGATGCAGATAAAAAATAAACGCTTTTATAATCGTAGTTGATACGTGAGAGGTAGCTTTCAATTCGTTTTACAACCGTGCTGGAAACAGGTGCTTCCGATGCAGTTGTATAGTTGCCCAGTTCAAGTTTGTTAGCCGGTGATATCTGTCCTCTTACAGTAACAGATGTACCAACAGTTTCGCGGTCATAATTCTCGTGACCGATCATCGCGTCAATGGAATGAAGTCCCCATCCTTTATTATAATTCAGCAACTGGTTAAATGTGTAGCTCTTCACACGGCTGTTAGCTCTTGTCAATGAACCTGAAGGAGCACCATCACCAATGGTTGGATTAAGATAACTGTAGCTCTCCCCTGTTTCCTGGTCCATACCAAGGTTGGATGTAAGGCGAAGTCCTTTCATCAACGTGATGTCGATATTGGTACGGGCACCAAGGTCATAGCCTGTCAAATAGTTTACGTTCAGCAATCCTTCCGCCAATGCATTGCGGCCCGGTGCAAACGGACGGCTTCCCGTTGAATGCACACCATCATCAAAGATTGGATTACCCTCGGCATCCAACTGCATAGCACCGCCGGCGTCATGGGCATGAACTGGGTAGATGGGTCCGACAGTGCGGGAAAAATAAAAGGGGTTAATAATATAGCCACCTGTATAAGCAGGTGTTTGGTTGGTAGAGGTTGTGGATCCGTAAACATTCAACCCTGCTTTAATGCGGGAGCTTAAACGGGCATTGGCATTCACCCTTGCATTCCATCTTTTAAAATCGGAACTGAGTGTATAGCCCTTTTCGTTGATGTAACCGACCGATGCATAGTAGTCGCTGTTTTCAGTACCGCCATTAAAGGAGACGTTATAGTCCTGCCGGTAGCCTTTGCGGGTTCCTTCTTTTTCCCATCCCAGGTCATCTGCATAAAGCAGTTTGGCAGCCGGGTTCATATTGCCGTTAATATCAACAATTTCATTATCGGCAACATTGAATGGGTTATAACCCAGCATCGACTTGATTTCATCCTTTGCATATTGATCTGCGAGGTAACCACCCTGGCTGCTCACCAGTCCATTACGGTAAAACTCCCACATCACCGGATAATAATCGTAAGCACCTACACGGTTATACTCCGGAAGCATGCGTACGTTCATGCCTTGCGACATCTTGAACTGCACTGCCGTCTTTTTATTCCGGTTACTTCCTTTTTTAGTAGTGATAAGGATAACGCCATTACTACCGCGTGAACCATACAAAGCGGCAGAAGCAGCATCCATCAAGGTTGTGATAGAGGCAACATCACCTGTGTTTAAACTTGCCAAATCGCCGTCGTAAACAATACCATCAACAACGATCAAAGGGCTGCTGCCGGCAGATATGGAACCAAAACCACGTACCCGCAAATTAGGTGCGCCGCCTGGTTGACCATTGCTCAATGTACTTTGAATACCAGGGGCAGCACCTGTCAGTGCTTCCGCAATGTTTGTCAATGGACGTTTGGCAATCATGCTGTCAGATATCTGTGCCACGGCGCCTGTGACTGCAGATTTTTTCTGCGCTCCGTAAGCAACAACCACCACTGCCGACATGCCTTTGGCATTGGCACTGTCCTCCCAGTTTTGCAAACGCTGGGAAGCTGGGATCTTAGACGTATCAATCGCCGGTTTGTTTTGTGCCTGGCTGAGTGTTGGCAAGGCACATAACACCATCGCAAGGATTGAAACGGGAATTAATTTTTTCTTCATATTACTCGTACACAGCCCACCTGCATGTTGTCATGCAGTGGAGATCAATAATGATGTTTCTTTTATTTGATAACGGTGCGCAAAGAAGGATAGCCGTTGTTTGTACCAGCTGACAGGCTCCACACAGATGAAAAATCCCAGTTAGCAAACGTTGCCTGTGTTTTCATTTCTGTTGTTGTTTTACCATTTGCAGTGATACCGTTGTCCTGTGCAAATGTTCCATCTGCACCACCCAGCACTGTTTGGCCAGTTGTTGTTTTGTCCCAATAGTTGGAGCATGTTCCGCCTGTTGTAAACACGTTGTTGGTTATGTTACCTGCCAACCCACCTGTAAAGAAGGGTACTGCAGAATTCTTATAAACACGGGTGATAGCACTTGTAGCATAGCAGTTCGTTACGGAAACAGGTCCGGAAGAATTTGCTATTTGGCCTATCAGCCCACCAATGCGTGTGCCCTTATGAAAATCGGTTGTGGTTCCGTTGCCACCCGCAATAGCGCCTGTTGCATAACAATTTTGAATTATACTGGACGCAGGCGCTGCAGAAGAAACTGTACCTATAAGCCCACCAAGACTATTGAATGGAATAAGGCTCATAGAACCATTAAATGCGAATTCTGTTACATTGCCCGATGCGTAGCTTGTCTTCAAAACACAGGTATTCATTGCACCTATTAAACCACCAACGCCAACGCTACCTTTTACGGAGCAGGATGAAGAACAATCAGTGATGGTACTGAAAGTAGCTGAACCAATCAGTCCTCCGCCATCGCTTTGAGAGCTTACGGAATAGTTGCCGGCTGATGCTGTTAATGAAGCATAGCTTTTGGAGATGGTGGAATTACGGGCAGAGCCAAGTAAACCACCGGTAAATTGTCCGGCAGTGATCGAGGCATTACCTGTTACATAACAGTTGGTGACTGTGGATGAATCAAGATATCCTGCGAGGCTACCCACAAAGCCATAGTTCTCTCCTGTTACATCAACGTCGTTGAAGCCGGATGCTGCCAGTTGGATACCAATGTTTTTGAAAGTGGCATTAACTGCATTACCAAACAAGCCATCGCTGCCTTTACCGTTACGTCCCTGGTCAATGCCTGCAGGAAACGCACCTGGTCTGTAAGCCGCAGCAAGGTTTTTAATGACATGATTTTGTCCGTCAAGCGTACCTCCGAAGGTTACATGGCCACCGTTTACATACCGTGCACCGATGGAATACCAGCCATAATTTTTATAGTCGCTGATACCGGTGACTGCGGCAGCATTGGCTGCATTCATGTCCGGCAATTCAATGTCCGCCATCAGCACATAACTATCATTGAGACCGTTACGGATATCACTTAAGTGCTTTGGGTTATAGATACCATAAGGGTTGGTGGCGGCATCATATACAGGAATGGTAACCTGCATACTGTATGTCTTAGCCGTATTTGTGGTAACTGTAAACGTTACTCCCTTGGTATAATCCTGTGCGGTAGACGGGTTGGGACTGATACTGTAACCAGAAGGAAGAACAGTTGTTGCCACCATCTGCTTTGGGTCTAATCCACGCGGAAGATTCTTGATCACTTTGGCATTGCCGTCAATAACAATGGAAGTTGTATCAGTACCAAATTTGAAAGTAAGGGACTGAAACTGAGCCGGTGTTTGGTCTGTTCCGTCGGTGCCTTTTTTACAGGAAAAAATTCCTGCTGCAAAGAGCAACACGCAAAGTATGCTCAGCGATTTTTGGATCATGTGTTGAATTTTAAGTAGCTGAAGCTCTCTTGCGAGAGCTTCAGCTTAATGAATTGTACCAGGGCTCTTACGGGTAAATAGAATTATTCCAGTCGGAAAGATTTCTGAAGATCTTGATTCTGATCTTATAGATCGTGAAGCTGCCATCAGCTTTTTTACCCTGCACGATATAGTCCCAAAAAGCATAGTTGTTCGTATACGTATTGGTAGAAGGGGTTCCGCTGATAGCACCGGTAGTTGTATTGAATGTTAGGCCGGTAGTGGAAAAAGCAGGTGAGTTGGAATTATTCGGATAAATTGAATAGCTCACAACACCGGTTCCGCCCACAGGAGCTAATGCTGCTGCTGTGTAACCGGGATATGTTCCATCCGCACTGGCAGTTTGTAAGGCTTGTCCTTGTATATAGTTAAATATATTTGGATTGGTGAATCTGAGCGTCCAGGCTGCAGTTGTTTTGGAATCGTAAGTAAAGAAAGGAGTGTTGTAAACAATGTTCATGTTGAATGAACCTGCAGGAACTCCTCCAGTTGCTGCGTTGGCAATGGTGATAGCATGAGCTGATGTAGCAGGGGCAGCAGTAGCTGGTATTCCCGAGATCACACCGGTGCTACCTGTCAATGACATGCCTTCACCTGTGAAAGCAGTAGTAGCAAATGCAGTGCTGGTGGTTGCAGGTTGTCCTGCAATGGCAACCGGCGCCAGGTAAACAGTAGTCTGTCCAATGTTATCTGATTTAGTCAGGTAAGCAGTTCCGCCTGAAACAATTCGCGGACACAGCGTATCTACAAGGTCATTGCTTATCCACGACATCATGTAAGCTACTTGTGGAGCTACAGGTGAAGCGGTAACAACAATAGGAACTGTCACATCCACGCTTCCGCCGGTGTTCAATCCACGTACAACTATAGTTCTGTTGATTGCTGCGGTTGGCGTACCCGAGATTCTTCCGTTTGTGCTGTCCAGGCTTAATCCCAAAACTCTAAGGGCAGCCGAATCCGGTGAGCGGTATTTTACAATCTTACCAATTGTGTTATTAACAGGATCAAGATTATTGGTTGGCGTCAGTACATTGCCGATTGCCGTACCCACTGAAAAAGAGCTTCCAACAGATGGATAAGAGAAACTTGGTTTTTTATCATTGATGATAATGCTGACCATGGCAGTAGCTGCCTTACCGCTTGTGCTGATACCAGTGATAGCAAATGTTGCCGCTACAGGAATTTCAGTGGTAGACGTTAATTTGGTAGCCGATCCGCTTATCTGTCCTGTTGATGGACTAAACGTCATATTACCTGTTTTAATAGTCAGGCTATCCGGGTAAGGAGAAGAAATTAAGAACTGGCTGAATGTACCGGCAAGTATAACCGGTGAAATTGGTGTAGAAAGCACGGCTCCTTTTTCCAAAGTAAAGATGCCGGTTGCACCATAGTTAAAGCCAACGGTTCCAACAGCGATGGTGATCGTGTCTGATCCTGTACCACCCGGGCCTGTTGCAGTTACAACAAACTTAGTAGGTGACAAGGTATCGCTTGGCGTACCGCTGATCTCACCATTTGCCTTATTAATATTAATTCCTTTAGGAAGCAATGGACTTACAGAATAACCTGTGATAGCGCCGCCTGTGCTGTCAGGCTTTTGCGGTGTCATAGCCACATCTTCCGCTACACTTATTGTCTTTAGTTTATACGCAATAACAGGACGTGGTTTTACTTCCGGTTCTACGCCGTCTGATTTTTTACATGCGAAAAAGACAGCAGTTGTCAAAAGGGCAAGCACTACATAGCCGGAATTTTTCCGGAGGAAGCTAACGGACATAATTTTCATCAGTAAGAATTTAGTTTATACGCAGTTAAGGTAGAGGTCACTACGGGGCACGCCGCTGCCGTTATACGTACTTGAACTATTACTTGACCAACTGCTGAATCCGCTTGACGAAATTTGGTTGATTAGAAACCAACGTTCGTCCTTTATAATGCCGTGTTCATCCTTTGTTTTGCTATTGATGTTACTCAAGTAAGGAATAAAATGAATAGATGCCTGCTGATTACATGTTGTTTATAGGTGCAATCTTTTCGTGTTTTGTTTCGATAATAAAGTGCAAATCTGATGTTGTGGAAAAGGAAAAAAGGTGAAGACAAGCACGGTTTGTCCATTCACTAGCCGGCAAACATTCATTCTTTCATCACCTCTCCCATCTCTTAAAAACAAAAAAACCATCTGCAGATGGTTTTTAAATTGTTCAACTGTTGTGTGCAGTTCCTACTGTACCACTCTTGCAACCACATCGCTGTAAACTACCTGCCGGTTGGTGCCAAGCGCCACTACACGTACATAGTACTTTGTGCCGCTTGTAAGCCCGGTAAACAGGGTCTTGCGCAGGGTACCATAAGTGGTCACCCACTTTGTTTCATCTGCAGGATCTAACGAGATCTGGTACATGTAACTTTTTGCACCCTGCACTTTTGTAAACAACAGTTGCATTTCACCTGCATTCTGTGCGTCGGATAACACCAGCGCAGAAGCCTTTTCGAGGGGAGGCGTGGGAGTGGGATCCTTTGCAATGGGTAAGCCTGAAGATTCTGCCACCAGCCTGTCGCCTTTAGCCGTGAACAACACATAGTAGCTTAAGTTGTGTATGGAATCTACCAGCTCAAGCTTTTTGTTGTCCCTTACCGACTTGTCGTAGCTGCCGCCGGCAAGTGCATCGTTAATAGCCTGTTCAAAGTCATCGGCCTGTGTTGTGAGAGCGGCAAGGGTTGGCTCGGGAGTAGGAAAGGAAGTGTTGCCTGTAATGGCTGTGATGATGTAGCGAACCTTTCCGAGGAGTTCAAGATCGGTCATTCTTTCAAGACCATTAGTGATCCTAAGTAGTGCCATAGTCAATTGGATTTTTACGTGATAAATAGGGTTTGTTGCAAGTGCTGCTTTCGCGAAAAGCAGCCAGTTAACTGTACAGCAAAGTTGAAAAGGATTAAAGTGAAGTGCAACGTAATTCTACGATAGAAGCATGGTTATTATTGTACCAAAAAAGGTACAATAATGTACCACATCTCAATTGAACAGCTAAAAACTTGACAGCTTTTTGTAAAAAGCAATCATGTTTAGGGAAGAACATGTCATGTTTATGAAGGAAGCAATCATGTTTATGGAAGAACATGTCATGTTTATGAGAAAAGCAATCATGTTTATGGAAGAACATATCATGTTTATGAGGAAAGCAATCATGTTTATGGAAGAACATGTCATGTTTGTGGACAAAGCAATCATGTTTACGCAAGAACATGTCATGTTTATGAGGAAAGCAATCATGTTTAGGGAAGAACATGTCATGTTTACGAAGGAAGCAATCATGTTTAAGGGGAAACATATCATGTTTATAGAGAAACATGTCATGTTTATGGGGAAACGTAACATGTTTACGAAAGAACATGTGGTGTTTATGGGAAACGATGGCAGCTATTTACCCGAACCAAAAAGGGCTGATGGCAGAAAGAAGGTGAAGAGCATGCCGCCGGCCACAGGGCATGAAAGAACAGGTACATATTCCCTGGGATCAGTCAGAAAGGAAGTGCCGAACGGCATACAAGGCTAGCTCCATACTATTGCGGCAGCCGGTTTTAGCAAGCAGCCGGCGTTTGGTACTGGTAATGGTTCCGAGGCGCAACTTTAATTTGCGTGCCACTTCCTTTGCACTCAGACCTTTGCCTATTTCCGTGAGAACAGACAACTGGAGGACAACTTAGGTTTGCTAAAAGGCTTCAATGGGTTCATGCCGGTTCTTTTCATTAAGGCGAGCACCCTGTTAGCTGCCTCAGGGCAGTACCATACCTCGCCATTCACTACTTTTTCAATGGCGTTCAATACAACATCTGCAGGTTGGTTACGGGTAAGAAAGCCATGGGCACCTGCCTCCAGTACATTGGTCAGATCTACGTCTTGCACCGAGGAGGAAAGTATGATCACCTTTACATCATGAAAACGATTGGCTATCTGCTTTGTCGCTTCCACACCGGCCATGCCGGGCAGATCAATTGATGTAAGCACCACCTTAGGTTGATGTTGTTGCACCACCTGCAACAGCTCTTCGCCATTACTGGCAGTACCCACTAACTGTATATGCGGATGTTTATTGATAAAGGATAAAAAGCCGTCAATAAAGAAAGGCATGTCATCGGCTATTACAATACGGAGGGGATTTGCTTGTGTAGCATGAAAAGGCAGTAGCAGCATGGTAGTTAGTTGGTTGGTATCTGTAATATACAAATACGTGTGGAGCTGACAAAAAAGTAAAAGAGTGTCATTGAGGAAGGGTATGATTGGATTGGTAAGAGGCGACAATACAAAATGTATAACGCGGTGGATTGTCCTAACGACAATACGGAATGTATAACCTTAATTGGTTGGTTGCCAATGGTGATTTTTTTTAAACTCAAGAACTGGTAGCATATATTTACGTGTTACCTGCAATGCTACGAACAGTCATTTTGATATCACTACTACTGAATGGCTTCGGCTGTTTTTCTCAAAAGCCGACGCTTGATGTTGTTGAGTCGTTCAAGCCTGCTTCATTTAACGATCGTGCGTGGTTTATTGACTCCTTGCAAAAGCAGTATTCCTCTTTCATTACATTTTCGGAAGGCTCTAATTGGACAACGAAAGGGCTTGTCTGGGCAATTGCTATTAAAGACAGTAAGCAATATATAGTGACACTAACTAGCTCCGTTGCAGATACACCAGAAAACAGATTAGTTGCCTATCCACTGGCTGTGTCAAGGTTCAATGAAATAAAAAATTCACTAAAGCAACTTGGTTTTTATCAATTGCAAGACGAAACGCAAATCCCACCTTGCAGTAGTCACAAAGACACAACAGTTGACGGACAAAAAGTAGTTGCAATAAAAGCGACCAGACTGACAGAAGATGGTTTGCAGACAACCATCGTGACTTCTTCCGGAGGGCAGCTTCGAATAACAACCTTTTATGAGTTACCGGAGTCTGCATCCGTTTGTCCTCAACTAAGCGAATGGAAAACAGCACTGCAAGTAAGAAACTATCTAAAAGCATTCTTCGACAAGCAAAGCAGGTAACATGGGTTTTGCGTCATGTGGGCTGACGTACAAGGGGTGAACATTGTTTTCCAATTTAGCAGTATATCTTTATCCTGGGCTGACGTTCTCTTAATGCCCACACGAACGCAAAGCCCCTCTACGTTGTGCGATATAAATTGAAACCTAACTAATGGCAAAGAGAGAACCTCACTATACAGAAATGGAAGTTTCAAAAAAGTTGACAGACATTCTATCGCAAATTGGTTTTAGTGTTGATTTTATTGACAATAATACAAGAGTTAGAAACCCCGACTTTGTAGCTAAAAAAAGGTTTGATGGTGAAGAATATAAAATTGCTATTGAATTAAAAAGCAATTCGAGTATCCGTGAGGCTATAACGTATGGCATTAAAACACTCACTTCAGTGAAAGAAGTAGCAAAGTTTGACAAGTTACTTCTGCTACTTTTGAATAGAGAAAATATTAAAAGCTTTGGCAAGTCTGTTCAGGATTATTTAAAAGACAATCCGACAAATATTGAAATAATCAATCTTGATGATTTAGACAGATGGTCAATAGATTTACAAAATCAACTTTCACAAAAACAGCAGAATGAAGTTTTCTTTTATGTAAAAGAGTTGAGTAAAAAATTAATTGAACTGATAGCAAAAAATCCTGATAATCTTCTGCATTTGGAGTGGCGGGATTTAGAAAGAACTGTTTCGGAAATGTTCGAAGGGATTGGATTTAAAACAACTTTGACGCCAGGCAGTAAAGACGGAGGAAAAGATGTTATTTTGGAATGTACCATTGACAAAATAAAGAAGTCTTTCATAATAGAAATCAAACATTGGCGAAGTGGTCAAAAGGTCGGACAAAAGGCAGTAAAAGATTTTATCAAAGTTATTATCAACGAAAAACGAAATAAAGGTTTGTATCTATCAACCTACGGGTATACGAATAACTACTACGAACGTCTCACAGAAAAACAAAAATCATTAATTCGGTTTGGTGAGCAAGAAAAGATTGTAGAACTGTGCAAGACCTACGAAAAGATAAGGAATGGTATTTGGAACCCAGTTAATAGCTTAGAGACTGTACTTTTTGAAAACACCGTAAATGTCGGAGAGTAATACATCGCACAACAATCGTATTTGTGCAAGTATGGCTTAATGTTGACAACTTTGGCTGCAGTTCATTATTCTGCTACTGTTAGTGCGAAAGAATATCTATCAATCTATAGTAAGTAATCATCAACACCGGTAACTTTAGTCAGGCATTTGTACAGGCTGAATGTTCCTTGAATACCACACCTGCACAAATACGTCTAACGTTGTGCGTCATGCAGATCTTAATATATCTAAATACCCTATAAAGATGTTTTTACTTGAAAGTCTTTTACGCCGTTGTTGGTGTTGAGGCGCAGCTGTTGTGCATTGCTCACCAACAACTATAACCCGAGGCTGGCCATTTTCTTTATCTTACGTTATGCTTACCGGCACAAAGTATTATCCTCATTTCTTTACCGCCACCATACTTGAATGGAAGCTGCTGCTAAAGGAAGAAAAGTACAAGCATATTGTCCTGGAAAGTTTAAAGTTCCTTTATCAAAATAAGAGAGTGGTTATTTATGGGTTCGTTATCATGCCAAACCACGTTCATCTGGTATGGCATATTGCGGAAAATCATAGAAGAGAAGAAGTACAACGGGATTTCCTGAAATACACTGCCCAAATGATGAAAGCAGATTTACAAAAGACGAATGAAAAATATTTAGCGGAATTTAAAGTAAATGCCAAAGACAGAATATATCAAATTTGGGAAAGAAATCCTTTGTCGATAGAACTGTATTCACAAAAGATAATACAGCAGAAGCTTAAGTACATTCACGAAAACCCGTTGAAGGAAAAATGGGCTATGTGTCAATGGCCGGAAGAATATGAATATTCATCTGCAAGCTTCTACCAAACAGGAATAGATAAATGGGGCTTTCTAAGACATTGCCTTGACTAAGCAGCATTGTTGGTGCAGCATCGCACAAGCGCTATGAAGAACACCAACAAGGGCATAGTACACCTTCACAAAGGTGGCAAGGTGAAAGAAGAGTATTAGCACTGAGGCAATGAATGCCTGTTGAGTCAGATTGGAATAGAACAGTAAAATTTCTAAATAGGTAAAATATAACACAGATAGTCTATGTACTCTATTGCCATTATATCAGCGAGTGTAAGGACGGGCAGAAACAGTCACCGGGTAGCCTTATATTTTAGCAACTACATCAACAGTAATCATCTCGGGACCGTGCAGATGCTGGATCTGTACCAATACCAGTTTCCTGTGTTCAGTGAACGGTTACAATATTTGCAGGATCCACCACAGAATGTTTTGGACTTTGCTGAAAAGATCAAAAAAGCCGATGGTGTACTTGTAGTAACGCCGGAGTACAACGGAGGCTACCCCGCTGCTTTAAAAAATGCTGTCGACCTGTTATACCCCGAATGGAAAAGAAAGCCAATAGGTATTGCAACAGTATCCGATGGGCCATTTGGCGGCTCGCAGGTAGCAATTTCTTTGTCTTTTTCATTTTTAAAGATCGGTGCCCTCGTTACTCCCGCAGTATACCGGGTACCATCAGTTAAAAAAGGATATGATGAAAATGGAATGCCCACTGATAAGGAAAGTACAGACAAAAGGGCCAAATCTTTCTTTGATGAATTCTTTTGGTGTGTAGAAGCAAGTCAAAGAATGAAAGACTAAGATCTTCTTCGTCGCAACGATCTTACTACGCGTATGTATCAAGGGGCAAGATTGTAGCTTGGAAACTAATTATTGAAATTAATATAGCTATTCGATTATGAACATGTTTGCAAAAAATGAGGCTACTTCTATAGAGGAATACCTCTCCTTAGTGCCCGCTGATCGCAGGAAAGACATTGACCTTCTCCACGATCTCATTCAAAAAACAGTTCCGAACCTAAAGCCATATTTTGCTTCTAACATGATCGGTTACGGCACCTTTCATTACCTCGATTCAAAAAAGCAAAAAAAAGACTGGCCTATCATTTCCCTTGCAAATCAAAAGAATTACATAAGCATTTATGTATGTACAATTATTGAAGACAAGTCTACCGCAGAAAAATATAAAAAGGATCTTGGCAAGCTTAGTAAGGGTGTAAGTTGCATCAGGTTCAAGAACATTGAAGACATTAACCTTGAAACCCTAAAAACCGTATTAAAGCTGGCTGAAAAGAAACCAGGCGTTGTTGGTGCCACCATAGTGGACTAATAATTTCCTTTTTTAGAGATATGTATTGAATGGGACTACAGGATCTGCCATCCTCCTTTCTCTTTATAAACGCATCAGACCTTTGCTAAAGAACAAGCAAAGAGTAAGTTTCGCCGGAAAAAAAATAGTTTTTAGAAAAAAGAAAATTAAAATGTCAAATCAAAAAAGCAGGAGGACTTTTATTCGGTCGGCTGTTGTCGCAGGGCTTGCACCAAAACTTATGTTACCGGGCAATAAGCCGTCAGAAGCAGAAAACATTGGTGCTTCTTCCGAAAAAAACCTGGTGTTCCTGTTCCAGGGCGATTCCATTACTGATGGAAACCGCGGCCGTACTGCAGATCCTAATCATATAATGGGACATGGTTATGCTTTTGCCGTTGCAAGCAGGATCGGCGCCGATTTCCCACAGGAAGGATTTAGTTTTTATAACCGAGGCATTAGTGGCAACAAGATACCTGACCTTCAAAAACGTTGGCAAGCAGATACACTGGACCTTAAGCCCGATGTACTAAGCCTTTTAGTGGGTATTAACGATGCGGCAGCCTCAGTAAATAAATCTGCAGATGCACTCGGCGCTGAAGATTTCGAAACCGGTTACCGTCAATTGTTGCAGCAAAGCAAGGCAGCGCAAACAGGCGTGCTGTTTGTGTTGGGCATTCCATTCGTTTACCCGGTTGGCAAACGTAATGATGACTGGGTTTCGTGGAAAGAGCAGACTTCGCTCCGGGCGGAGAAGGTGCGAAAACTTGCCAGGGAATTTGATGCTGTTGTCGTTGATTATCCTGCCATGTTCGATAAAGCGATGAAGAAAGCACCCGCCTCTTATTGGGTATGGGATGGCGTTCACCCAACCATATTCGGCCATGAATTAATGGCAAGGGAGTGGATAAAGCAGGTACAGGGACGGCTGAAGTTTTTACGCAAATACAAGTAAGAAGAGTCGTGCTGCGATCCTGGAACTCCAAATAAAAGTTGTTATCCATCACGAAAGAAAGCACAGTCTTTGCAGTCATTGAAGGAATCTGTAGTTTACTGCCTCAAACCAAACTAATGAAAATAGTAAAGTTCACTGTCCTCATTTTAATTGTTGCAGCTCTTGCAGCATTTGTCACTAAACCTTCTGATGAAGAATGTAAGAAAGAAGCAAAAGGAGAAGTAGACAAGTATATCCAGGCAAGATATGAAAGATCGGGAATGCCAAAATTCGCTATTCCTACTACGGTGAAAAGTATGATTCGACATTCCGATGAAGAAGATTGGATTAGAGTAGAAGACAAAGGTTTGTGGAAAACCGTTACGTATGTTTTCAATGGTGAAAGGCGGAGAAATATTGGCTACGGTGCGTTTAACACAGTTAAAATTGCTATTGAAAATTAGAAGCAGCTCGCCGGTAGGTTTTTTTAAGTGAAGAGTAGCTGTTTGCCTCGTTGATAAAACTATCACGCCTATAACAACCTAGACTTTATCGTTTGTGTATCATCCCTAATTGCCAGCATTCATTACAAATCTCTTCTTTGCAAAAAGAACAACTCGTATCCAAGGTCTAGCTTATCGTACACCGTGAAGCCGTGCTGTTGATACCAGGGCAGGTTTTTCCTTGTAGATGTTTCAAGGCAGATCTCTCTGCCCATTCTTTTTGCTTCCTCGAACACATCTTGCAATAACCTTGTGCCGTAACCTTTTGCCTGGCTGCCAGGTTTTACGGCAATGTACCAGACATAAATTATTTTTCCTTTCATTCGCTTCGCTTCTACCCTTCTTTCTCGTTTCAACACTTTTAAGAGATTCGTTATCGTAATAGCTGAAAGAACTAACCTGGCATCGAGAGCAATGGTGCGAAGCGAAGTTTTTTTCTGATCGGGAAACAACAGCAAGGCACATGCATTTTTATCTTCGGATAAATAGACCCTGCCAAACAACATGCATTGGGCAAAAGAATATTCCATCAATGCCCTGATCCTTTCCTTCCGCTTTTTATCCTGCCTCACGATATAATTCACACTTGCGTTATCATCGAAAGCCCCAGCTAAAAGTGAAATGACAGTTTCTTTATCCGCGATTGTCGCATGCACCATACAGTGAATGTAAGAGACAATTAAACTCTTTTACTGATTTTGACAAACGGCTCAGTTGGCGGCAAGCAATGCAATGAAAACCTTTGCTGTTTTATTACGATCAATGCATTCTTTATCCTTTGGATATGCCAACCGATATATTGAAGAAGGCCGGATAAAGATCCAGCCTGTACACAAGGCATTCCTATCGGAATACACTTTAAAAAAGTATAAATAAGACAACGCTCTGCATCATTTTGTAACCTGTCAGTTGAATAAAATAAATCATGTGTGAATAATCAGCAAGCCTAATTCCCTAACCGCTTTTGAAATCCATTTTCATTGTTGATTCTCTCCTCTCTCATTTATTTTCATTTTCCATTTACCCTTATCTTCAGTTCATGATCAAAAACCTCTTGTTTACGATAGCAGTTTTTGCTTCTGCTATCGTGCTTGCACAATCGATACCCACTCCCAAATCACACTTTGGATTTTCAATCGGCGACAGTTATAACCTCGCCACTTACACACAGACCGAAGCTTATTTCCGAAAAATTGCTGCTGCATCTGACCGCGTTAAATTGGTAGAGATAGGCAGTACGGAAGAAGGCAGGCACCAGGTCATGCTTGTTGTTTCTTCTCCTGCCAACCTTGCGAAACTGAACACCTACAAAGAGACCTCCCAAAAGCTGGCGCATGCCGAAGGATTAACTGATGAAGCAGCACGATCACTGGCGAATGATGGGAAAGCAATTGTATGGATCGATGGTGGTTTACATGCAACAGAAACAGTGGGTGCACACCAGTTGATTGAAACGGTATACCAGTTTGTTAGTCGAACCGATCCCGAGACCATGCGTATCCTCGACAACGTGGTCATCTTATTTGTGCAGGTAAACCCGGATGGACAGGAACTGGTGAGCAACTGGTACATGAGGGAAAGCAAACCTGAAAAACGTTCATACGAAAATCTGCCAAGGCTTTACCAGAAATATATAGGGCACGATAACAACCGCGATTTTTTCATGCTGAACATGAAAGAAAGCCAGAACATCAGCCGCCAACAGTATGTTGAGTGGATGCCGCAGATCATTTACAATCATCACCAGGCAGGCCCTCCCGGTTCGGTTCTAGCAGGCCCTCCTTACCGCGATCCTTTCAACTATGTTTACGATCCTTTGCTGGTAACATCAATCGATGCAGTAGGCGCGGCAATGAACAACCGGCTAAATGTTGAAGGCAAACCAGGCTATACACAAAGGGCCGGTTCACAGTTCTCCTCCTGGTGGAATGGTGGTTTGCGTACCACTCCTTATTTCCATAACATGATAGGCCTTCTTACGGAGATCATTGGCAGTCCCAACCCTTCAAAGGTTCCGTTGGTACCCGACCGTTTAATTCCAAATGGAGCAACCCCAAATCCTATTGTTCCGCAGCAGTGGACCTTTCAGCGTTCCATTGATTATTCGGTGTCGCTGAACTACGCAGTGCTTGATTATGCTGCAAGATATCGTGAGCAATTGCTGTACAATATTTACAAGATGGGCAAGAACAGTATTGAAGCAGGTAACCGCGATAACTGGACCTTGTCGCCGAAGTTTATCGATTCAATGAAAAGCGCTTACAGGAAAGACCTCAAAAGAGAATTTACATCTGATACCATTCCTGTTAAGTATTACAACACTGTGTTGAAAGACCCGACGCTGAGGGATGCAAGAGGATATATTATTTCTGCAGATCAGGCAAATTTTCCAACAGCAATTCAGTTCATTAATGCATTGATAAGGTCAGGTGTCCAGGTGCACCAGGCGACAACTGCATTCACGGTTGAAGGGAAGAATTATCCTGCAGGATCATATGTGGTAAAAACAAGCCAGGCTTTTCGTCCGCATGTGCTTGACATGTTTGAGCCGCAGGATCATCCCAATGATTTTGCTTACCCGGGTGGCCCTCCTATTCGTCCGTACGATGCTGCAGGCTGGACGCTGGCTTACCAGATGGGTGTCAACTTCGATAGGATAACAAATGCATTTGACGGCCCTTTCAAAGCTATTGCCTACGGGGAAGTACAGTCGCCGAAAGGATATATGCCGGCTAATGCAGGTGAAGGTTATGTGCTAAGCGCAAAAGCCAACGAAAGTTTTATAGCTGTAAATGATTTGCTGAAGGCTGGCGTTGATGTATTTCGATTAACTAATAACATTCCCGGGACAGCTGTTGCCACACAAGGTTCGTTTTATATTCCCGCAACTGCGAAAGCAAAATCGGCATTGGCAACATCAGCAAACGCCTTAGGATTGAATGTAGTTTCCCTTGCCAAAAAGCCAGCAGAGTTAAGCCAGAAGATCTCACCTCTGCGCATTGGTCTTTGGGATACCTACGGCGGTTCCATGCCTGCAGGTTGGTTGCGATGGATGATGGAACAATATCATTTTCCATTTGAAAGAATATTTGCCAAAGAGATCAATGCCGGTAACCTGAAAAAGAAATATGATGTGATTGTATTTGTAGGCGGCGCCATTCCACGTGCAGGCATCACAAGAGATACTTCTTCAAGAAATGCAAACAGGGAGCCGAAGGCTGCTGATATTCCGGAAGAATACAGGGATCACTTAGGATCTATCACTGCTGACACTTCCATTCCGCAGATCAAACAATTTATGCAGGAAGGCGGAACCGTGGTTGCGTTAGGCACAAGCACCAATCTTGCTTACCATTTGAAGCTTCCGGTGCGTAATGCTTTGACAGAAACTGTTGACGGAAAGGAAAGACCTCTGCCTGCAGATAAATATTACATTCCCGGGAGCATCCTGGATGTAAAAATTGACAGCACACAAAAACAAACATGGGGCATGACTTCAGATGCCAACATGTACTTCCAGTTTAGCCCCGTGTTTAAGTTGACGCCTGACGCCATCACAAGCGGAAAAATAAAACCGCTGATCTGGTTTGATACCGACAAGTCGTTGCGTAGTGGATGGGCATGGGGACAAAGTTATTTACAGGATGGCATTGCTGCTTTTGCAGCGCCAATCGGCCAGGGACAGTTAGTAGCATTCGGTCCTGAGATTGCATTCAGAGCACAGACACACGGAACGTTTAAACTGTTGTTCAACCAGCTTTATGGTGTAAAATAATTTTTGCTGGAGAATACGAATGAAAATGGTACAAGTGAATCTTGTACCATTTTTTTATGTAAGGATGAATAGAATGATCGGGATTTTAGGAAACTTGTTATGTTGTTTGATGCTTCGCTAATTAGAAAAGACAAACAGTGAGTGGTAAGTAACACGGCAGTCTTATTCTTCTTTTATCTATCGCAGCCGTTAATGCAGGTTGAGGATTGCCAGATCTCGATGGCTTTCACTTTCTCCTTGCGCAGGTCTTTCATTTGCTGCGTTTTATTGATGCCTGTTGAATTAGTGTATTTCAATCCCTGGTAGTAGACAAAAATCTGGAGGTAAGGTCTGTCAGGATAAATTAGCAGAACCCTGTGCGTATACCTTGGATCTTTTATGGTTTGTAGTATGGGTTTGTAAGTAGAGGGAAGCAGAACCAAAAAGCTATCAATGCTTTTGTCGATGTAGTCTGCCGTTTTTATTTTGCCCAGCATTGTGACCAATGAGTCTTTCGGCTTGTTGTTTTTCTTTTGTTTTTCCTGGCAGAATGCAAGTTGTGCAAAGAGCAAAAATGGAATGAGTAGCGATTTATAGTAGATAGTTTTCATGCGCAATTAGGTGGCTGAAAATTTTATGCCAGCTACAGCAGATTTTCCACGAATCAGGCATTGACTAAACACTCCCAAGTTTTTCAGTGTGGTAATCTATCTCTCACAAGGCCGTAGAACCATGTACCTGCAATGGCACTAAGCAGTGTTAAGGTAACCACCAGGAAACCTGTACCTATTTGGGCAAACAAAGGGCCGGGGCAGGCGCCTGTAATTGCCCACCCAAAACCAAAAAGCAAACCGCCATAAACCTGTCCTTTATGAAATTTCTTTTCAGGAAGATTAATGCGTTCACCGTCGATGGATTTTAGTTGAAATCGTTTGATTATCTGCACACAGATAATCCCGGTTATCACAGCTGAACCCATCACGCCAAACATGTGAAAATTTTGCAGGCGAAACATTTCCTGGATGCGAAACCAGGAGATCAGTTCTGCCTTCACTAAAATGATCCCGAATAAACTTCCTGCAAAAAGGTATTTAAGGTTATGCCACCAGGGACGCTTTACTTCCGGTTCGTTGATGCAGGTTGTATCGAGCGAACGAACTTCAAAATCTGTATTGATCTTTTTGCTTTCAACTATTTGCATGATCTATAATTGAAGAATGTAAGGAAGAATAAGTTTAGCCATAAAAAAACCGCCGGCCATAAAACAGGTAGTAGCAACCAGCGACGGCCACTGCAAGTTTGACAAGCCCATGATAGAATGACCCGAAGTACAACCACCGGCATACCTGGTTCCAAAACCAACCAGAAAGCCACCGCCGATCACCATTATCAATCCACGCAAGGTGAAAAGAGCATTCCAGCTAAATATCTCTTTTGGCAAAAAGCTTTTTTGTTTGCTGATGCCATAGTGGTTTAATTCCGCATAAAGAGCCTGGTCAATCTCTCCCGGCTGGTGTTTAAAAACATACCAGGCAATGAAAGCACCAACACAGATTCCCGCCACAAAAAACAGGTTCCAAACTTCTTTCTTCCAATTGTAAGTAAAGAATGGCAACCGTGCCGGGAGACAGGCAGCGCAGATGTGCCGCAGGGAAGACGAAACGCCAAATGTTTTATTTCCAAGAAATAGTAACAACGGCACTGTAAGGCCAACTAGTGGACCGGCGAGGTACCATGGCCATGGCTTTTGCAAAAAATCCATCATTGTATAAAACGGTTATCAGTTTACAACAAAGGCACCACGAACTAAATTAAAATCGATCGCATTCGCTGCTGCTGCTGTATTGAGCGATGATGAGCTTGAAGTGTTGATGCAGGCAGCAGATTAGTGCTCCGCAAACCGATATTTCTAACGTGTAGTTTTCAAGCTTTAACTAACCGGTATTTGAACGAGCAACCTGCAACCCTCGCCTGGAAAAGCCTGTATATTAAGACTGCCATTGATCACCTGTACACGCCGCTTAATATTTTCCAGCCCAATTCCGTTTTTTCTTGCCTTTGTGTCAAAACCTACACCGTTGTCCTCTATCAGCATGCGTACATCACCATTACTTCGTTGCAAAGTAATATCAACCGAAGAAGCATGCGCATGTTTTAGAATGTTGGTAAACTGTTCCTGTACGATCCGGTACAGCGCTAGTTGCACATCTCCGTTGAGCACTTCGTCAGACTTTTCAAAATAATAATTGATGGCGACCTCGTTCGAAACATTCATTGTGTTGACAACAGTTTTGATCTTTTCTTCCAAAGAAACTGAGGTGTCAATTGATGGTGCTAACTGGTGTGATATTCTCCTAAGTTCTTCGATTGCTTCTTTTATGTAGCCTTTCAAGTTGTTGATGATAGGCGTAATTATTTCATCCTTCACGATGATGTTCATAAAATCTATGTTTAGTAAACAGCCGGCCATGAGTTGTTTTACATTGTCGTGCAGTTCCATGCTTATCTGGTGCCTTTCACTTTCCTGCGCATCCGTAACCGCTTTGTTGATCCGTTTTTCTTCTTCTGCCTGCTCCGTGATATCGATGATGGTTCCAATCAGCGCAGGCTTATCTTCAAACGTAATGGGTGAAAGAATGACTTCTATCTGTAGTGCTGTACCATCATTCTTTATTGCTTTCAGCAGGTAGTGCCCCGATTTTTTCTTGGTTGATGATTCTAACAAATAACGTTTCCACAGCCGGTCGGGATGGTCCTGGTGTATGAGATCGCTAAACGACATTTCGTTTAGCAGCATGGATTTCTTGTAACCTGTTATTCTTTCAAACTGTGGGTTCACATAGATGAACTTTTCGTCTTGCAAAATGAAAACGCCCACTAATGTTTCTTCTACCAGCTTACGGAACTTTTCTTCACTTTCCCTGATCAGCGCTTCGGCTTTTTTTCGTTCACTGATATCTTCGATTTGGGAAACAAAAAACAAAGGATTTTCCTGGCTATCCCGTACTAACGATACCGTCAGGTGAACCCAGATAAGGTGTCCTTTGCGGTGATAATACCGTTTGTCCATGTTATAACTATCAATGCTTCCTTCCAGTGTTTGTTTCAGGTAGGCAAGATCAATGTCAAGGTCATCGGCATACGTAATGTCCTGGAATGTGGAAGCGAGCATTTCCTGTTCCGTGTATCCGATCATTGAACAGAATTGCCGGTTCACCCTTAAAAACTTTCCTTCCGGTGATACCAGGCTCATACCGATAGCCGAAAAGTTAAAGGCGTTTCTTAGCGTAGATTCGCTAAGCGCCAATTGTTCGGTGATCTTTTTTTCTTCTGTGATGTCGACATTAATAGAAATAGCACCAATAATCTTTCCGTCTTTGTCTTTTAAAGGCAATGCAGAATTAAGGATGATCTTATGCGTTCCATCAAAAGTCTCAATTGCTAGTTCTTCGTTTAAAACTGTTTCGCCGTTTGTGACCGAACGTGCAGCAGGATAATCTTCCGGAGCCAGTATTTCCTTTGTATCAGGTTTCCAGATTTTATAAACTCCATAATCGCTAATTCCTACGTGTGGTGAACCTGACCAGATTTTGTTCCCGGCAGAATTTGCTGACATTACATCGCCTTTTTCATTTAAAATCCAGATTCCCACGGGCATGTTCTCCACCACGAGTCCCAATAATTTTTCATTCTCACTGATATCATCAAGCATTTGATTAAAAGCCGTACTCAATTGTATAAGTTCAAGACTATTCAGCTCAGCTGCTCTCACGTTACGATCACCGCTCTTGACTTTGTCGGCTGTAGCTACCAGTTTGTAAAGTCCCGACGTTAGCCTATTCCCAATAAGGACTGCGATAACTGTTCCGATGATAAGCGCTAATAGAATATATAGAATTCCATCGCGAATTATTGTCGCCAGGCTGTTTTGAATGAATTCCTGTCCTATTCCTGTCCTCGCCCATCCAACTATTTTTTTTTCGGCGAGAATAGGGCTGGCTATATCCAGCACGTGTTCATCTTCTATCAAAATTTTTGCCTCTGTTGAATTGTTTAGTTGCAGGCTGACATTATCCGTTGGTTTTTTTCCAATGAAGCTGACATCGGTGTGTGCCAATACAATGCCTTCGGGGGACAAAACCATTGCATACTTAAGGTTTGGGAATTGCCGGCTGGACATTGTTACCCGTTCTAACTCGTCAAAGTCATTTCCAATAATGTATGGAACTGAGTTCAGCGCATAGCCATTTACAAAATTGAATGCCTGCTCTTCGTTTTGTTTTTTCAGAAACAATCGTTGCCTTCTAACCAGGTCAAATACAAAAACTGACATTAGCAGCAAATGAACAAGTGCAACTCCCGCTATCAATTGCTCCCGAAGGGTCAATGGTTTTAGTTTTTTTATTATGGTAAGAAATGAAAACATTTAGCGTTTACGATCTACTACAAGATCATCGTATTCTTTTAAAAACTGTTTGAGAGGCAAAAAAGTAGTGCTATCTGCCCGGATGAATTTTTTGTAACCAATATCTGCCAACGCTTTCCTTCCTGCTGAATTCATATGCATGGCAAGAAGGACTTCGTTTAGGTGGGTAACTATTCTTTTATCTATATTATTACGAACCAGCAAAGTGTTGCCGGGTGCAGCCGCAGTTACCCATTTTAAAGCCACTTTAGATTCAACCTCGGGCCGCTTTTTAAGAAAGGCATGCCAACCGACCATAGTCGTGAAGCCTGCCGAACATTTGCCGAGATACAAATTAAGAATAACCGATTCGAATGATTCAACGTACTTCACGTTAATATCCTTGTTAACGTCCACGCCTTTCTTTAGCAAGTATAACATCTGAAGCATATGCCCCGGCAATGCAGGACTGCCGGGAGTTGCAATTGATCTGCCCTTCAGGTCCGAAAAATTACCGATCAGCGAGTCCTTATGTACAAGTATGGCGCCTGCATTCGGCTCTTCTCCTACAGACTCTCCAACAAACGAATATCCACTGTTTTTTCCGCTGAGTGCTAAGAGCCCGTTGGCGATGGCCAGGTCAAAGAAGCCGTTATTCACTTTGCTGACATATTCCGTAAACTCGGAGCTGGCAACCAGCCTTATGTGAACTTCCTTCAAATGGTCATTCAGGTAGTTAACAATGGCACTGTGCGTTTCATAATGTGCCTGCGTAGGTACTCCATATAACAATGTTTTCTTTTGTAAGGTGTCTACCGAGTATGTAGGTTCGTAGATTTTAGTTTTCCCCTTACAGTTGTAAAACAAAGTGATCAAGACAATAATTGCTGTTAAGGAGAACCGCATAGTACTTGGTCTTTGACGATTTATCTATCAAGAACAAAAAAGATGAACATAGCCAGAATGAACCTTTAACGATCGCTGTAAGTAATTCTCCAGTACCTAATCCCCAGGCAGTTTTCAGAATTTAGGATCTACAATCAACTCATTGTATTCATTCAAAAATTTTTTCAACGGGAGATACGTTGTACTATCTGCCGGAATGAACTTTAAAATACTAAGATACGATAATGCTTTCCGGCCAGCTTCGTTAAGATGCATGTTTAAAATGAGATTCTTAAGCTGGTTGATCGCCTTTTCATTTCCCTCGTTGCGCATTAATAATATGCTTCCGGGGGCTGCTGCCGTTACGCTTTTTAAAGCCACTTTCGATGCCATTTCAGGCCTCTTTTTTACGAAGTCGTGCCAGCCGCTTATTGCCGTAAAGCCTGCCGAACATTTGCCCAGGTAAATATTGAGAATAACGGATTCGAACGATTCAACCTGTTTCAATTTGATTTCTTTATCAACGTTCACCCCCTTCTTTGCTAAATAAACCATCTGAAGCATGTGCCCGGGTAACGCGGGACTTCCGACCGTTGCTATTGATTTGCCTTTCAGGTCTGAAAAATTGGTAATCATGGAATCTTTATGTACCAGTATGGCACCTGCGTTTGGTTCTTGTCCTACTGCCTCGCCAATAAGAGTATAGCTATGGCGAATGTAATTAAGTATCATAATTCCATTGGGAGTTGCCAGGTCAAAGAGCCCTTTATTTAGCCGATGAATATAGGTTGCAAAATCGGAGCTGGCAACCATTTGTATACGAACGTCCTGGAGATGTTGGTTCAGATAGTTTACAAGAGGGGTATTCATTTCATAGAAAGCCTGTGTAGGTACCGCGAATAATAATGTTTTCTTTTGCGAGCTGTCTACGGTGTACGTCGGTTCGTAGCTTTTACTCTTGCCCTTACAGCTGTTACACAAACTGATGACAAAAAGTATAGCCGGGAGGAATGAAGATTTGAAAAGAAAAGCCATGCACTTCATGTAAAGAATTATGAGCTAACAGAACGACAAGAAACTAAGTTAATTCTATAATTAACCTAAGCACAATTTCCCACTGCGAAACTTTATTGTTAACTTACTTAAACAAAGTTCTTTGCCTTGCCTGTATAGCAGTCAATGCTTTGAATCTGCTATAAAGTCTAACCCGTTGAACTGCTTATAAAACGGAAAAAATGGAAAACAAGAAAAATGTTTTCGCCGGGGCACTGCTTTCTTCACCTTTGTACTGCTGCTTATTTTTCAGCTCGAAAAATGCTTTTGGAAAACTGTTGCTTGTCATTGCCTTTTCCATGATAGGCCAGTTGTGTTTCTCACAAACAAAAGACAGCACAAAAAAGATAAATCATTTTGGAGCCACCGTGAACGTTACTAACAACGGGATTGCTTTTGTTCCCGCTTTTTCTTTAGGCAAACCCGCAGTCATTTTTGAAATGTCTGCAGGCAGGAGACTTAGTTTTGATCCGCAGTTTCGATTTGGATTAGACGGAACGCCATGGGCTTGTATTTTTTCCTGGCGATATAAATTGCTGTCGAACACCAAATTCCGAGTAATCGTTGGCGCCCATCCTTCGCTTAATTTTAGAACAGTCACCGTTTCTACTGACAGTGTTTCAACAAAGACGACAGCAGTACGTCGTAACCTGACTCCAGACTTCGCAGGCAATTATTTTGTAGCCAAAAACATTAGTGTAGGAGTTTATTATTTGTACTCTTACGCGGTTGATAATCCTGCTGCAAGGAACATACACCTGATAAGTGTCAACAGTAATTTTTCAAACATTAAACTTACAGGTCAGTACTATCTCAAATTTGCACCGCAGGCCTACTACCTGAAACAGGCGCCATTCGATGGCTTTTACGTTGCATCTACATTGTCGCTGGCACGGAAAGACTTTCCACTCTCGCTTTCATCCATCGTAAATAAGGCAATAAGAACGGATGTTCCCGGAAGCCCTGATTTTGTTTGGAACCTGATCTTAACGTACTCGTTCAACAGGTTCTACGTAGCAAAATGATCGCATCCGAAAAAAGGCTTTACATCCGTGAACTCCAAACCAAAGCATCAAAGAAAAATGACTGTTTTAACAAGGAACTAAAGCAGGTTGTTTTCCATCGCATATTTCACCAGTTCTGCATTGCTTTTCATATTCATCTTGTTCAGGATCCTTGCACGGTGCGTACTAACAGTTGAAGCACTCAACGAGAGTTGTTGCGAAATGTCCGATATGGCCTTTCCTTCAACGAGCAATTTAAAAACATCAAATTCCCTGCTGGATAAAGAATCATGGAGCTGTCCGGAACCGGGATTGCGGCTAGTTAAATTGTCTGCCATTTGTTCGGCCAGTTGAGCCGATACATATTTCCTCCCTTGCAGTACCCGCTGAATGGCAGGAATCAGAACCTCCGCTCCGTCTGCCTTGTTCAAATAACCCCAGGCACCCGCTTTTAGGGCCCTCAATGCATAATGTTCTTCAGGGTGCATGCTTAAAATAAGGACGGGTAGCTCGGGGTGCATTTCCCTCACTTGCTTTAAAACATCAAGGCCACTTCTTCCGGGCATCGACAGGTCACAGATCATCACGTCGTATTTCGCAGTTGTGAGTTTATCCATAACATCTTCTGCACTTGATCCCTCGTCAAATAACGCGGACGGAAAATGAATCAGCAGGATTTGTTTTAAACCTTCACGTATGATCTTATGATCGTCTATCAGCAGAAATCTCATCGCATGTTAGTTTTTCGTAATGTAGAATAATAGTGACACCAGATTCATTGTTACATCTAACCGCTAAGCTAGCTGTTTACACTTATTTTGATGCAAGAGTTTATAACCATAGGATAAGGTAAGCAATTATTACTCGTAAACCGTTTGTACTGAAAAGAGGAAGATTATTGTAGTCGTTGCCAGCAACTAATTTGAAATGGTCCAAAGAAAAAGTTCTTGCTTCCGATGCCTTGCTACCACTAACTATTATGGAAAGAATTGCCACCCAGGTTTCGCCGGAACTGACGAAACAGCAACTGCAACAGTTGCTGGAGAAAAACGAATTTAAACGGTCGCCGATCCTAACAAGATTCCTTGAGTTCGTCGTAATGACAAAACTTTCGGGAAAGGAAGATGAAATAAAAGAATATACAATTGGATTAAACGCACTTGGTCGTGCCGCTGATTTCAACCCACAACTGGATGCAATTGTAAGGATCCATGCCAGCCGCTTGAGAAACGTTCTTGTGCAGTACTATCAAAGCGATGGAAAAAACGACCCTATCATCATTAGTATTCCCAAAGGAACTTATGTTCCCCGGTTTGAACCAAATGGGACGGAAAAAGTTGAAAACTTAACGCCAGTTATTCAAAATAATAGTAACGAAGCAGTCTATGAAAAGACCCTCCCTTTGCAGAACAAGAAATCATCACTGCCGGTACTGGCTATATTACCTTTCCATGATCTGAGTCCTGAAAAATCCAGTGACGATTTCTTGACTGCCCTGGGCGAACAACTGAGCACTGAACTGGCAAGGTTTGATAATTTGTCCATCATTTCATTTTATGTTACACAAAATCTTCACGAGAGTGTGGATTATCTCAAAGATCTGAAACGAGAGGGCATTAATTATGTGATCACAGGTAGCCTGCGACTGTTAAATGGCACCATCAGGCTAAACATCCAGCTAATGAATATTGAAGATGGAAGTATTTTGTGGTCATCTTCTTTTCTCCGGCACGAGCTCACTGACCAAAATTGCGTTGATATACAAGACGAATTAGTTTGCCAGATAGCCAATGCAGTTGCCGACGATCCAAGCATCAGGAGGTCAATGAATAAGACCTGGCAGTGGCCCGATATGAATGCGCAGGATTTGACGCAGGAAGCTATCACTCAATACTTCGACTATACATATGATTACAATTCCAAGAAGTTTGCCACCACTTTAAGTGTAATGGAACATGCTTATGAAAAAGCCGGCGAAAATGCGCTGATCGTCGCCATACTTGCAAAGCTTTACCTGGATCAATACGCATGTGCCATTGAACATGACAACACAGTTTTTGAGAAAGGAATGGAACTGGCAAAAAAAGCAGTCTGGCTCGACTCCCGTTCCACTCATGCTCAAAAAGCACTAGCCTGGGCGCATATCTTATCAGGTAACAAGCGAAATGGAGAGGAAGCTATAGACCGTTGCATCGCTGTTAATCCATCTGCAGCAAACAGCCTGAGTACAATGGGATTGGGATTAATTATGCTGGGAGATTATGAAAAAGGCTGTTCAATGCTGCATCGTTCATTAAAGTTTCAGCAAACACCCTCTGCATGCGCCAAACTCGGGTTTTCACTTTACTATTATCAAAACAAAAATTACCAGGAAAGCAGCAAGTGGTTAACGCTGTTGTCACCATTTGATGTCCCGTTCTCTCGTCTACTGCATATTGCTGTAGCGGGCCATTTATGTGGTGAGTTGGAAACTGCGGAAAGCCTGGTGCCAACCGTTAAAGGTTTTGAAATAGATATTGTTGACCGCATTGCTCTAACGCCAGCGCTTAGAACAAATATCATTGACGGTTGGAAGCTTGCAGGCTTTATGAGGTAGTCATTTATTGTGCATGATTTAAGTCAAAATGCATCATCGCTCCTTACCATATCCTTGTCGATTTCCGAACCAAATTTTGCCACCTCGTTTTTTGTCTATGTTATTCAAGGGAAACTTGTAGGCCATGTGAATTGAAGTAATTCACTGCGTAGCCTTGCGCTTCACAAACCTTCCTTTACCACCTACAGTAGAATACACAGATAATTTCAAATCTGCGATCGCTATGATCAACATCAAGAAAGCTGAAGAAAATCCTCTGTTGAAAAATCATTGAATTTCTATGCAGCCCACTCCTGTCCTGCATTCCGCCGTGTTAAGAACTGCTTCAACGAAGAAGCGGCTTTGGAGAAATTAAAATGTGATTTAGTTTCACAATAGAAATAATCACAATGGAAAAACGAACTCTGAAATTTTCATCGCTTGAAGATTTAACTGGTTTTTCTAAAAAATTGCCTTCCGGCTTTTTGATCAACACAAAAAATCTTACCCTCACGGCATCGATCTCAGAACTGCAAGTGAACGTGGCTATGCAGATGCATAATGCGGTGTTGATCGAAACGACGGAGAAAGTGTTTTCATACGATGTATTTTGATCACAACATTCATTTCAGCCAAGAAGAAGTCCTGCCTATGAACACTTTATTACTCAAAAAGCTGAAAAAGAGTAAAATAAAAGCTCCTTTTAACAAGCCAAGTCAATTTCCCGCCGTAAATTACACGAGTATTCATCCATTAAAAACCATTTAAACGTAAATAAGCACTATGAATTGGAGAGATGTTCTGGCGGTGTTGCTCGGCATAAAAAAACCTCAACCGGTTTTGATTCCTATTCCCAAAGACAACAACCGGTCCGCAAAAAAATAAATTTGAAAACATTATTTGGAACCCCGCAATTGCGGGGTTTTCTTTTTTTTATCTTCATCGCCCATTGAAACAACGTATGATCAAATACTTTTTCTTTCTTCTCCTCCCTTTCACATGCATTGCACAAAACTTTACTTCGCAGGAAATAGCCGGTTGGGAACAACAGGCAACCCGCGTTAATATTGTTGAAGACAATTGGGGCATTCCGCATATTTATGGTAAGAAGGACGCTGATGCAGTTTTCGGCCTGCTGTATGTACAATGCCAGCAAAACTTTCCAAGAGTGGAACGGAACTACCTCGAGATCATGGGACGCCTTTCAGAAATTGAAGGCGAAAGACGGTTATATGAAGATCTGCAAATGCGCCTGATCTACGACAGTGCTGCCGCTAAAGCAGACTACCGGACAAGTCCGCAGTGGTTTAAAGATTTATTGAATGCCTTTGCTGACGGCGTGAATTATTACCTGTACAAACACCCCGAGGTAAAGCCGCTGGTGCTAAAACGTTTCGAGCCCTGGTTCCCTCTCATGTACACTGATGGAAGCATTGCGCCAACGCAAACTGGCGGCCTCACGGTAGCAGACCTGAAAAACTTCTACGAAGGGAAAGATGAACTGACATCTTTTGTGAGACCAGAACTTTCGATTAATCAATTCAAGCCGGACGGCTCAAACGGTTTTGCGCTGGCTCCTTCAAAAACAGCTTCCAAAAATGCAATCCTCTACATCAATCCACATGTAACGTTCTACTTCAGAACGGAGGCTCACATGGTGAGTGAAGAAGGGCTGGATGCTTATGGCGCGGTTACCTGGGGACAATTTTTTATCTACCAGGGATTTAATGCGTATTGCGGGTGGATGCATACATCGAGTTATGCTGATGTGGCTGATGTTTATGAAGAAGGCGTTAGCCGCAACGGCAACTCTTTTTCCTACAAATATGGAAATGAGCTAAAGCCTGTTTCTTCCAAGCCGGTGAACATCACTTACAAGAATGGAACCTCGCTTGAAACAAAAACCTTTACAACTTATGCTACCATCCACGGGCCCGTATTAGGCAAACGTGCGGGAAAATGGCTCACCTTAAAAGAGAACAACCGTTCGCTTGCTGCACTGCAGCAATCCTGGCTGCGTACAAAAGCAAAAGGTTTTGCAGAATTTAAAAAGGTGATGGAGATGCGAAGCAATAATTCGAACAACACCGTGTTCGCCGATAACAAAGGAACCATTGCTTACTGGCATGGCAACTTCATGCCGAAAAGAAGTAAATCATACGACTGGTCATTACCGGTAAATGGCACCACCAAAGAAACTGACTGGAACGGAATACATAACCTGGAGGAGATTGTTCAATTGTACAATCCGAAAAGTGGCTGGATCCAAAACTGTAATTCTACTCCATTTACAGCCTCCGGGGAAAGTAGTCCCGTTAAAGCCAATTATCCGACTTACATGGCACCTGATGGCCAAAATGGACGGGCATTAAACGCTATGCGACTGCTGTCAAAAGCAAACAATGTCACCCTTGACAACGTCATTGAACTAGGTTACAACACCTACATGACTGCCTTTGATTTTTTGTTGCCTTCACTTTTTAAAGCATACGATGAACTTCCGCAGGATAACAGCTTGAAAAAAGAACTGGAAAATCCGATTCATTTATTAAAGCTTTGGGACAGAGAGGCATCTGCCTCCTCCGTAGCTACGACGGTTGCTGTAGAATGGGCGTTCAAGCTTGGGCCAAAAATTCCACCGGCAAAAACCACAGAGGCAGCTACCAACATCGTAGGCAACTATGAAAGAATGGTTGCCGTTATTTCCGGTGGCGATAAGCTAAACCTGCTGGCAGAAACGCTGAAGGATCTGGAAAAATGGTACGGCACCTGGAACATTGCATGGGGAGACGTGAACCGTTACCAGCGCAGTTCTAACAACCAGTTTAAAGATGACCAGCCAAGCCTGCCTGTTGGTTTAGGGCCGGGAACATGGGGCTCAATGCCTTCTTTCATCTCCAGGCGTACGGATACAAAAAAAAGATACGGTGTTTCGGGCAACAGCTTTATTGCGGCGGTAGAATTTGGACCCAAGGTGAAGGCCAAAACAATTATGACAGGCGGTGAATCGTTCGATACCACTTCTAAGCATTTTACTGACCAGGCAACCGGCTACATTGAAGGGAAATTCAAAGACGTGAATTTCTATAAAGAAGATGTTCTAAAAAATCAACAGCGCAGTTATCATCCCGGCGAATAAAATCACTGGCTGGTGTCCCTAACATTGTAACACAAAGATTTCTAAACATAGTTCGTCGTTCCACTTCTTTTTCAAGTAGGTTTGCGGCCTGTATTTTTTATGAGTGATTTTTATAAAGACAAGGTTGTTGTTGTAACCGGTGGAACCGATGGTATTGGAAAAGCACTGGTTGAAACTTTATTGATGCAAGGTGCAAAAGTGGCCACCTGTGCCCGTCACCACGATAAATTGTATCGCCTTCAATCCGCATTTCCCTCCTATCCTATTCACACGGTGCTGGCCGATGTCAGTATTGAAAACGACTGTCGCCATTTTATTGAGTCTACTATAGAAGTTTTTGGAGGAATTGATATCCTGATCAATAATGCCGGTGTTTCTATGAGAGGTTTGTTGAAAGATACAGAAACGGATGTGATCAGGCGACTCATGGAAATCAATTTTTTTGGATCCGTGTATTGCACCAAGTATGCTTTGGATTCGATCATACAAAGGAAAGGTTCTATCGTTGGTGTATCATCTATAGCAGGATACCGCGGTCTGCCTGGACGAAGCGGTTATTCTGCGTCGAAGTTTGCGTTACAGGGATGGCTGGAAGCTATCCGTACGGAATTGCTTGATGACGGTGTTCATGTGATGTGGGTTTGCCCCGGCTTTACTTCGTCCAACATCCGGAATGCAGCCTTGAACGAACATGGGCAGGCGCAAGGTGAGAGTCGACTGGACGAAAAAAAACTAATGCCGCCCGAAGAAGTGGCGGGCTATATTTTACAGTCGATCCGCAAACGCAAACGAACGCTAGTGCTGACGTTCACAGGGAAACAAACCATTTTCCTGAATAAATTTTTCCCTGCGTGGACCGACAAGTTGGTGAAGAATTTCTATTTCAAAAACGGTAAGCTCACCAAGTAATTCGGACGCATCGCTTACGATTAAAAGTTTTACATTACACAGGAAGATTATACATGCCACTGGTTACCCTAACATCTGATATTGGCGAGCAGGATTATCTTGCCGGAGCTGTTAAGGGTCGGCTATTGCGTATCAATCCCGGGTTCCAGATTATTGATATCACACACAAACTTTCGCCGTTCAACTACCCGCAGGCATCTTATGTGTGCAGAAATGCCATTAAGAACTTTCCCGAGTTCACCTACCATATTATTCTTGTCAATTTATTTGAATCGAAGCCGGAGCAATTGCTTTTTGCTTTTTACAAAGACCAGTATATTATATGTGCGGACAATGGCTTGCTCAGCATGATCATTGAGGAAAAGCCAGACATGGTGATCGGTGTACCTTTGGAAAAGTCAGCTATTAAAAACACTCTTTATTGCATTGATATTGCTGCAAAGGCAATTACGCAGCTTACTAATGGTGAACCTATACAAAACATCGGCATCCCCGATCCGCCATATATAGAAAAACATCCTTTGCGTCCTACGCTTGGCGAGGACTGGATGGAAGGCCAGATCATCTTCATCGACAATTTTGAGAACGTGATTGTGAACATAACGAAGGATCAGTTTGAAAGGCAACGCAAGGGACGACGCTTTAAGATCATGTTCCGCAGGGACGAGATCATTGAACGCATCAGCGGCTCTTATGCCGATGTAGCGCAAGGTGAAATGCTTGTTTTGTTCAACAGTGCAGGTTACCTTGAAATTGCCGTAAACAAAGGCAATGCGGCCGGTCTCTTTGGCCTGAAAGGTTATAGCGAAAGCAGCGGCAATGGTATGCCCAATGCCATGCAAACCCGTTTATTCTACCAGACCGTAAAAGTTTTCTTCGAATGATCATTCGTGTTGTAAAAATGATTTTCCGCGAAGATGAAGTGCCTTCTTTTAAAGCACTTTTCGAAGAACGCAGGCCGCTCATCCGCAATTTTGAAGGCTGCACGCATTTAGAATTGTGGCAGGACAAAACGCATCCGAATATGTTCTTTACTTACAGTTGGTGGGACACCGAGGAACACCTCGATAATTACCGCAACTCTCATTTCTTTGACGATACCTGGTCGCTTACCAAACAAAAATTTGCAGGCAAACCTGAAGCGTGGAGCGTTGAGCAGGTGTTTAGTTTGTAGTTGGTAGTTTGTGGTTTGTAGTTGTTCAGACTCCACAGTCTTTATCATTTTTTCAACTTTTCTATTCCAGCTATTTATTTTGTTACCGGCTGCAGTAACATTATTGATCACCTCTTGCGTCGCACACTTTTACGTTCAGAACAATATGCAGCTTTTTTAAGCCACAGAGACACCGTGACACAATCATGTACGGCAAGGATTTCTTCGTGTTCCCTATGTTAGGCTGCCTCTGTGATTCAAACCTGCTGAATAGAATTACAGAACGTACAACTGTGCGACGCAACGAAAGCCCAATAGATGCCCTGCTGCCGGCTACATCATATTCACTTCATAAAAAGAAATGATGGTTGACGATAATAAATCTCCCATCATCACGCCAACTCAAAACTCCAAACTACAAACCCCAAACTTTACGCTTCTCTCTTTAACATTTACCTATTCTTTTCCCCTTTAATTTAGCTGCTTCCCTATTTTTGCACGTCTTTCGCCAAAGGCGGAGTTTTTAAAAGACCAACCACCGATATGAACTTTAAAAAAGTCAATAACATTGCCGGCTGGGTAGTGTGTGCTATTGCATCTCTTGTTTACATTTTAACTTCTGAAAAAAGCGGATCATTCTGGGATACGGGTGAATTTGTGGCAGCGGCTTACAAAGTGCAAATGCCGCATCCTCCCGGTGCGCCGTTGTTTGTGCTGATCGGCAGGTTATTTATTATTCTCTTTGGTGGCAGCGGCGACTTTGCAGCAAAGGCAATCAACATCATGAATGCTTTAGCCAGCGGCTTCACAGTTTTGTTTCTCTTCTGGAGCATCACGCACTTTGCCCGTAAACTAACAAGCGGCTTCCTTGCCGAACCAGACAAAGGACAAATACTTTCTATCCTTGGTGCTGGTGTGGTAGGTGCTTTGGCTTTTACTTTCTCTGATTCATTTTGGTATAGCGCCGTGGAAGGTGAGGTTTATGCCTTCTCTTCATTCTTTACTGCACTTGCCTTTTGGGCAATGTTGAAGTGGGAAAGAGCTGACGTTACAGCGGAAAACAACCCGCTTCTGAAAGCCCGTGCTGACCGTTGGATCGTGTTCATCTTTTTTACGATGGGCCTTTCAATTGGTGTTCACCTTTTGGGTCTGTTGACCATTCCAGCCATCGTAATGATCTATTATTTCCGCCGTTATACTTACACTCGTTGGGGTGCCATCTGGGCCTTCATTATAGGTTGTGCTATCACCGGTATCGTGCAGGTAGTAGTTATTCAATGGTCGGTGAAACTGGCCGGACGGTTTGATATTTTCTTTGTCAACTCGTTTAGCCTTCCGTTCTTCTCAGGCTTTGTTTTCTTCTTCCTGTTGTTGGGGTTATTGGCCTGGATCGGTTTACGTTATGCAAGTTCCAAAAACCTTCCGCTTCTTCGCCTTGGTTTGTGGTGCTTCATCTTCATGATGTTGGGTTACTCTTCTTATGTAACGCCGCTGGAACGTTCAAATGCCAACACGGCCATTGACATGAACAACGTTGACAACCCTATGAACCTTGTTTATTACCTGGGTCGTGAGCAGTATGGTTCTCAGCCGATCTTCTTGGGACCTCACTTCTTAGCGCAAGGTCATGCAGGTGAAAAGAAAACATTATACGGCAAAGGCAAAAATCCTGAAACGGGCCGTGTTGAATACATTAGTTACGACGCTGCTTCGCCTGAAATAGAATACGACAGCAAAGACATTCAATTGTTTCCCCGCATCTGGGAAGGCAACGATCCCAACCGTGCTAACTTTTATATCCAGTGGCTTGATATGCCAATGACCGGTATTCCCGTGAGGAAAAATTCAATTGTTAGCAATATTGGTCCAAACAGCATTGACGTAGTTGAATTTGACGGTGCCAGCCGCCAGCCTTACTCTTACGAAATTCCGGAAGGATACGCACCTTACCGTCTTCAGCAAGGTTCAGGAATTCAGCAGGGCGGGCAAATTACACTAGTTCAAATTCCAACGGTTGGAGAAAACCTGCAATGGTTTTTTACCTACCAAATGGGTTTCATGTACTGGCGTTATTTCATGTGGAATTTTGCGGGTAAGCAAAACGATGTGCAGGGATTTGGAAACGTTCGTGATGGAAACTGGATGACAGGAATTTCCTTCCTTGATGATCTTCGCCTGGGCAATCAAAAACTAATACCTGAAACCTTAAAGACAAACAAGGCAAACAACAACCTTTTCCTTCTTCCATTTATCTTAGGAATTGTGGGATGTGTTTACCAGTTTTTGAAGGACCGTAAAGATTGGATCGTCACGTTTCTTTTATTCTTCTTTACCGGAGTTGCCATCGTGGTTTACCTGAACCAGGCCGGCGCCCAGCCACGTGAACGTGACTATGCCTTTGCTGGTTCTTATTATGTTTTCGCCATCTGGATAGGCTTATCCGTAATTGCATTTGCAAGGATGGCCCGTGAAGTGCAGGACAAAGTCACGCTGTTCAACACTATGGTTTATGGTGGCCTGACAACAGTATTAATCCTGCTGCTCAGCGATGCATCGAATTTCTCCAGTGGTAAGTTAACGGCTGCTTTAGTGGGCGGCATCATCTTCGCTGCAATAACATTAGGAATAACATTATTAGCAAGAGCTTCGAGCAAAACCAATGGAAATATGGCAGCGGCGGTTGCAACAGGAGTTTGTGCCATTGTTCCAATTATTATGGCAGCACAGGAATGGAATGATCATGACCGGAGCCAGAAACTATTGGCACCTGACCTGGCAAAAAACTATTTGAAGAGCTGTCCAAAGAATGCAATTCTTTTCACTTATGGCGATAACGACACTTATCCTTTATGGTATGCACAGGAAGTGGAAAATGTTCGTCCCGATATCCGCATTATCAATACAAGTTTATTGGGTATAGACTGGTATGTAAACCAGTTGCGTTATAAGATCAATGAAAGTGCACCAATCAATGTTATTTGGTCAGAAGACCAGGTGCGTGGACTAGCCTACATAACCGTTGATGATCGCCAGACGCCGGCCCCAACACAGGACCTGTTAACGATCATGACGAATATAGGCAAGCAGCCTAAAATCACTTCTTTCCCTGCAGTAAAAACTGTTACGGTAAATGTTGATGTGGATGCGGCGAGGAAAAATGGTTCGTTCGGTCCAAAAGACAGCGTAAGCTCGCAGTTGACATTTAATCTTCCGGAAGGAAAGAATTATTACACTTTGGATCAGCTGACCATGTTGAACATTATTGCAACAAGTGCCGGCAAACGCCCAATTTGTTTCACTTCACCGGACGGCAGCCTTGGTTTTGGCGACTATCTCCGCCAGCGTGGTTTGGTGTTTGAGTTAACGCCGCTTGCAGGAACCCAGGTTGGTGGAAGAATGATGGCAACAGATGCTTCGTATGATCTGCTGATGAATAAATTCCGTTCCGGCAATGCGCAGCTTGGTGATGTATATTATGACGAAGAGAACCGCAGGCATTTGCTCACCATCCGCCAGGCATACGCTGCCGAAGCTTCTGCCCTAGCTGCAGAAGGACGCAAGCAGGAAGCGATCGCAATTTTAGACAAGGCAGAAAGCCTGATCAATCCAAAGTCGATGCCGTATGGAATGGCCGGACGTATGCATAACCAGACATCGCTTATTTACCTCCGTTCAGCTTACGAAGCAGGCCACACACAACTGGCAAGTAAGGTGAAAGCTGCCTTGGTAAAAGACCTGAACGAGCAATTGAAATATTATGCGGCCTTAAGAGACTTTAAGGAAGAATATTACTACCAGTTACAAGGTGATGAGAAAGAAGCCCAGGACTTCCTGAATGCCATCAAACAATTTGAGCAGGCATTTGAAGGGAAACGTCCTCCGCTCCAGGAAATTCCCGGGGCAAGGGATTCTGCAGACACCAGCAGGCGATAAACGAACGAAAACCTCCCTTCATGGGAGGTTTTTAATTTAACAGCAAAGTGAACAAAGGGCGCATAATTATTGTAGATTGTGATGACGTGAATGGCGAATGGCCGATCGGCTTTTGGTTACCTGACCTGACCCTCTCTAACGATAGTTATCTAACACAAAGTTCCTGCGGCTGACGATTCTTCATTCACGATTTAAAACTCGAATGAATATGATTGGCTTTCATTTTTCCAATTACGATCCAAGGGAAAGTGGCAAATCCAAATTTGACCAGTTACTGGATCTTTTTACACAATTACTGACCTACACAAGCGGCGACGTCACCGAGGCCTTGCAATGGCTGAATGAGCTCGATAAAAAATACGAACTGACGGACGACGAATACGGCATGGGTGACTTCATCGATGAGCTGAAGGAAAAGGGTTTTATCACCGACGATGCACAGCGTGGAGAAATCAAGATCACGCCAAAAACTGAACAGAGTATTCGGAAACGCAGCCTGGAAGAAATCTTTGGCAAGCTGAAGAAAACAAGGGCCGGCGATCACCAGACATTTAAACCCGGTTTGGGTGAAGAAGTCAGCCCGGACACAAGACCTTTCCAGTTTGGCGATATGCTGGAGCAGATTGATTTTACAGAATCTATCCGCAATGCGCAGATCAACCACGGCCTTGATTCATTTACCATGCAGGAAGATGATCTGCAGATAAGAGAAACTGATTTTAAATCGCAGACCTCCACGGTACTGATGATTGATATCTCCCACTCCATGATCTTGTACGGCGAAGACAGGATCACTCCTGCCAAGAAAGTAGCCATGGCCCTGAGTGAACTGATAACAACCAAGTATCCGAAAGACACGCTGGACATAGTTGTTTTTGGCAACGATGCCTGGCCTGTGGAAATTAAAGATCTACCCTATCTGCAGGTGGGCCCTTATCATACCAACACGGTGGCAGGTTTGGAGTTAGCCATGGATATCCTGCGGCGCAGAAAAAATCCAAACAAACAAATTTTCATGATCACCGATGGAAAACCAACTTGTTTAAAAATTGGGAAGCGTTACTATAAAAACAGTTTCGGGCTGGATAGAAAAGTGACCAACCGCTGTATCAATCTTGCAGCCCAATGTAAAAAACTGAAGATACCCATCACTACATTTATGATTGCAACCGATCCTTATTTGCAGCGCTTTGTTCAGGAGTTTACAGAGACCAATAATGGTAAAGCCTATTTTGCAAGCCTGGATCGTTTAGGTGCATTTATATTTCGTGATTTTGAAAGTGGAAAAAGAAAAACCGTTTATTAATCTGGAACCATGATTTAGAAGGATTGGAATGATTGATGGGATAATTGAAAAAATGTATAAGTACAGCGACATCACAGAAAAAATCATTGGAGCTTCAATGAAAGTGCACGCCTCACTCGGTAATGGATTCCAGGAAGTCATTTATCAAAGAGCGCTGGCAATTGAAATGGAAGAATACACGGTTAAATTCCAGAGAGAATTAGAAATGCCCATCTATTATAAAGGAAGAAACATCGGCGGAAGAAGAGTCGATTTTTTTGTGGAAGATAAAATCATGGTTGAACTCAAAGCAATTATTCAGCTGGAAAACGTACATCTGGCACAAGCAAAAAATTACCTCGAGGCGTATAACATTGAAGTTGGTTTGCTGATCAATTTCGGTGCAACAAGCCTTCAATTTAAACGATTAGAAAATCAAAAATTTGTTGGAAATCCTTTTCCGATTAATCAATAAAATCTACCCAAATCAAGGTTCATAAAATGAATATCAAACATATCAACACACTTGGCGAGCTGAAGGAAGCAGGCTACAAAGCAAAAAGCATCAAAGAAGAGCTTCGCGAAAACCTGATAAAAAAATTACAAAACAAAGAAGATACATTCACGGGCATCATCGGTTACGAAGACACTGTTATACCTGATGTGGAAAGAGCCTTGCTGAGCAAGCATAATATTCTTTTTCTTGGTTTGCGTGGACAGGCAAAAACAAGAATGGCGAGGCAAATGACAGACTTGTTGGATGAATACATTCCCGTTGTTTCAGGAAGTGATATCAATGATCATCCGCTGAAACCGATTTCGAAATTTGCCAAAGATCTGATTCGGGAAAAAGGAGATGACACACCCATTGAGTGGATGCACAGGAGCCAGCGTTATGGTGAAAAGCTGGCTACACCGGATGTTAGCGTAGCGGATTTGATTGGTGATATCGATCCAATCAAGGCTGCTAATCTTCGCCTCAGTTTTGCCGATGAAAGAGTCATTCACTATGGCATCATTCCAAAAAGTAACCGAAGCATTTTCGTGATCAACGAGTTGCCGGATCTGCAAGCAAGGATACAGGTAGCCTTGTTCAATATTTTAGAAGAAGGTGATGTGCAAATTCGTGGTTTCAAACTTCGTTTGCCCCTGGATATCCTTTTTGTATTTACAGCCAACCCTGAAGATTATACCAATCGCGGTTCCATTGTTACGCCTTTAAAAGACCGTATTGAGAGCCAGATACTGACACACTATCCAAAGTCATTAGAAAATGCATTAGCTATCACCGAACAGGAAGCCGATGTAGAAGAAGCACAGAAGGAAAAAGTTGTAATCAGCGACCTGGCAAAAAGGTTGATCGAGCAAGTTGCGTTTGAAGCAAGGGCTAGTGAATTTGTCGACAAGAAAAGCGGCGTGAGTGCAAGGTTGACAATTTCCGCTTTTGAAAATGCAGTGAGTTCGGCCGAAAGAAGAGCCATTCTCAACAAAGAAAAGAATACGCAGGTTTGGATAAGTGACCTTGTGGGAATTATTCCTTCCATCACCGGAAAAATTGAACTGGTGTATGAAGGCGAACAGGAAGGGCCCTACCAGGTTGCCATGAATTTGCTGGACAAATCAATTCGTTCGCAATTTGTGCAATATTTCCCTAACCCTGATACGCTAAAGAAAAGATCCCCGCGAAAAGGAGAAACACCACAAGCAGTTGATAATCCTTACCGGTCAATCATCAATTGGTTTGACAGCGGCAATCATTTAAACCTGTTCTTCGGAACTACCGACCAGGAAAAGATTATTCAGTTGTACAAGGTGGATGGCTTGCATGCATTGGTGAAAAAAACATTCTCCCATGCAAATGAAAAAGAAGCAGCCTTGTTGATGGAATTTGTTTTACACGGACTTTCATCTTTCTCTCTGATTAGCAAAAAGATTATGGAAACATCGGTTGAGTTTAAAGACCTGATGGGAAGTATGTTAAACATCCAGTCTTCTACGGGCTATGATGATTTGGAAGATGAAGATTTTAATTAGTTCAAAAGTTTAATAAGAAAAGGAGAGAATATAAATTCTCTCCTTTTTTATATCTGTTTATTTTTAGATAATGTTGACTTCTCTTTCCAGCAATACACCAAATTTTTTCTTCACCGATTGGAGGATCTCCTCACTCAAGGCATATATCTCCCCTCCTGTTGCAGCACCATAATTTACCAGCACTAACGCTTGCTTCGGATAGCATCCTGCATCTCCCCTTCTATATCCCTTCCAGCCACATTCTTCAATTAGCCAACCCGCAGGCACTTTTACGTGTGCCTCATTAAACGGAAATGAAGGAATAGAAGGATATTCTTTTTGTAAACCTGAAAATTGCTCTTTCGATACCTGTGGGTTTTTAAAAAAACTTCCAGCATTGCCGACTTCTTTCGGATCAGGAAGCTTTGAAGAACGGATATTAATAACTGCCTGCGAAATAGCTTTGATGCTTAATTCTTCTACTCCCATCTTCTCTAGTTCCTGTTGAATGGCTCCATAGCTCGTATTGAAAACAGGCTTTTTACTTAAGCGATACGTTACGGAGGTAATAACAAAATGGCCCTTGTATTTTCTTTTGAAGACACTTTCACGGTAACCAAATTCACAATCGTTCAAACCAAAACTCACAGTTGTTTTATCTGGCATGTGGAAAGCTTCCAGCGAATGAAAAATGTCTTTGATCTCAACGCCATATGCACCAATATTCTGCATGGGCGATGCACCTACATTGCCGGGAATAAGCGACAGGTTTTCCATTCCTGCAAAGCCGTTTTCAACACAATACATCACCAGCTTGTGCCAGTTTTCACCTGCTCCTGACTTTACGTATATATAGTCGTCATCTTCATTTATTACATTAATTCCCCCAACCTCGTTCTTTAGCACAATGCCTTCTACATCCCTGGTCAATAAAATATTGCTACCGCCGCCCAAGATCAGTTTTACATTTTGCGCCTTTACCGTTTCCGTTTCCAGGAGTTCCTTCAGTTCGTCAATATTTTGAAAAGAAGCGAAATATTGCGCTTTAGCATTAATTCCAAAGGCGTTGTATAGGTTTAGCGGAATATTTTTACGAATTTGCATAGAAGCAAGAATACAAAATTTTATGCCCGGAAAAATTGCAACTGTTATTGGTTCAACCGGTTTAATTGGAGGTCACCTCTTACAACTGCTGGCAGATGAGCCTTATTTTGAATCCGTCAGGGCAATTGTAAGAAGGCCACTCACATTCAATCATCCTAAGATTGAAATGAAGCTGGTGAACTTCGAAGACCATGAGTCGGTTAAGCTTGCGATTGACGGAAGCGATTCTGTTTTCTGTGCTACCGGTACTACACAAAAAAAAGTAAAGGGTGATAAGGCTGCTTATAGAAAAGTAGATTATGATATTCCCGTAAATGCAGCTCGTTTTTGCGCAGAAACTCACTGTCCAAACTACCTGCTTGTTTCTTCTGTTGGTGCAAACAGCAATAGCAATAATTTTTATCTGAAGCTGAAAGGTGAAGTGGAAGATGCCGTTCAAAAATTCTCCATTTCAAATATTTCCATATTCAGGCCTTCCATGCTTGTAGGAAAAAGAAAAGAATTCCGTTTGGGCGAAAAGGTTGCCGAGCCCCTGATGAATTTATTCGGCTTTATGCTCATTGGCAAATGGGAAAAATATCATTCGATCGATGTTTTATCAGTTGCAAGGGCTATGGTGCAGACAGCAAAAGAGAATAAGCAAGGAGTGGGCATCTACGAATACGAACGTATTCTACAGCAATCCAAAACATATCTGTTGGAAACTACTGTGCATCAACATCAGGAAGGATGATGACTTTTTTAAACTGCTTATGTTGATGAAGATTCGCACTTTCTTTTATGATATCTTCTTTACACTTCGCAATCATCTGTGCATCTCTCGGTAGTTTCAACAACATCTCCATCAGGAACATTCCCCTCACCCTGTTAATGACAGGCTCCGCCGGACCAACGATGTAACTCCTGTAAATGAAATCAATTGACTTAGCGAAACTGTGAGCAGCATTAAAGCAAACGTCTCTTTCCTTGTGCTTAAAATAAATATGAATGATCCTTGAAAAAGGCGGGTAGAAAAATTGTTTTCGCTTTTCAATTTCTTCGAGGTACATGCCCGTGTAATCATGGCGTGCAACATGAAGCAAAATAGGATGCGTTGGATTCACAGTTTGAATCATAACCCTACCCTGCCCTTCACGTCTCCCGGCCCTGCCGCTCACTTGCTCCATTAGTTGAAAGGCTCTTTCATTCACCCGGAAGTCGGCGAAATGCAGTAGCCCGTCAGCATCTAAAATTCCAACAAGGTCAACGTTGTCAAAGTCCAGTCCTTTAACCACCATCTGTGTTCCAACCAACACATCAATTTTTCTTTGCTCAAACTGCTGTATCAAAACATCGTGTGCATTTTTATTCTTTACAGAATCAAAATCCATCCTGCTTACTTTCAATCCCTCCAACTCCGTCTCCAGCATTTCTTCTATCTTCTCTGTGCCAAAACTTCGCTGGACTAACTTATCGCTTCCGCAAGCCATGCAGGTTGTTACCGGCGGATAAATATTGCCGCAGTAATGGCATTTCAATTTGTTTGATTGCTTGTGATAAGTAAGGGACACATCGCAGTTGCGGCACTCGGCTATCCAACCACAAACAGTACACAACTGGTACGGCGCATAGCCACGACGATTTTGAAAAAGGATCACCTGTTTTCCTTTTTCAACGGTAGCACGGATTTCATCCAATAACTGGGGTGAGAACAGCACCTTCTCTCCCGGCTTGTGAGCAATGGTTCGGTTGTCAATAAACTCCATCGACGGCATCTTCACATCGCCAAACCTTTCTGTTAGTTCAGCCAATCCATACTTATCGTTCTTGGCGTTGAAGTAAGTTTCTAAAGATGGTGTTGCACTTCCCAGTAATATTTTTGCACCGGTCAATGATGCCATGTAGATTGCTGCATCTCTCCCGTTATATCGCGGTGCCGGTTCTTGTTGTTTGTAAGAAGAATCATGTTCTTCATCGCAGATGATCATTCCCAGATCCTGATAAGGAAGAAACAACGAACTCCTTGCACCCAGCACAATTTTCATTTCGCCGCTCTTCACCTTGTTCCAGATTTCCACTCTTTCGTTCTGGCTGAATTTTGAATGGTAAATGCCAATGTATCCGCCAAAATGTTTCTGAAGGCGGCGAATAATTTGGGAGGTCAAGGCGATTTCAGGAAGCATGTATAACACCTGCTGACCCTTGCGAATGTATTGTTCAATCAGCTTTACATACACATGTGTCTTACCACTTGACGTAACGCCATGCAACAAACAAACCTGTTTTGTTTCAAAACACTGCAGCACTTTTACAAGGGCTTCTTCCTGCGCCTGCGTCAGTGTAAAATCAATGCTGACATCTTTAGGTGCATACTGAATCCGGTCAACACTTCTTTTTTCCAGCCGAAGAATTTCTTTTTCCACCAATCCTTTCAATTGCGCATCAGTCGCCGACGCTTTTTTCAACAAGTCAGCTTTCACCACTTCTCCTTGTGTCTTCATCAGGTGCAGATAGCCAAGCAACAACTCCATTTGTTTGGGTGCCCGGCCCCAATTATTCAACAGCGCAGAGAGTTTCTCCTCGTCGTGATATTCATTAGAAAGCAATACAAAGGTTTCTTTTTTGGCATTGAATGTTTGCTTCAGCGACTCCCACACAAAGCAAAGTTTTTTGCCAATCAATTTGTTTACAATTGGGTAAACATGCGGTACATCAAGTATCTGTTGCACTTCACTCAACCTTAATTCATGCTTCATGTGAAGCGCTTCTGCTACTAAATATTCATCAGTGTCTAATTCGGAAAAATCATCGCCAAATTCTTCATTGTAAATAAGGATCGTTTCGCTTGAAAGTTTAAAATGTGCAGGCAATGCGGCAGCCATCACTTCTCCCTCTGTGCACATATAATAGTTTGCAATCCATTCCCACAACTGCAATTGATATCGATGAATCACAGGCTCAGGATCAAGCACACTCAAAATGTCCTTTGCTTCAAAACTGAACGGCTCGTTGTTATGAATGTTTTTTACAATGCCTGCATATTTTTTATTTTTTCCAAGATTTACTTCTACTCGGCAACCAACGGCAATGCTTTCCAGCATTTCATCGGGAATGTGCCAGGTATAATTTTTTGGAAGCGCAAGAGGTATAATAACTTCTGCAAACATGAAGGGTGTAAAAATAAGTACCGGCGTGCATTTGAGATGGAAAAGAAAAGTAGAAATTATGTACCGGTCTGCAATACTGCTATGACGCTTCCGTTGCGTCGCACTCTTGTACGTTCGGTAATTCTATTGAACAAGTTTCCGATGCTGCAGGCGGATTGCACTCGTTGTGAAGCAAGCAAGATTTTATGCCTTGTTAATCCACCCTGCATTTCTTTTGATCAATTCTTCTTCCATGATCTTGTAAACTTTTTCGCGAAGTGCGCCTGCATCAGCGGTTGTTAATCCATCAACAGGGATCTCGGGTAAAAAAACAGATCGGCTGATTCCAGGGTTCAGCGAGAAAATGGAATCGTAATGCATACGATCATAGGTGTGCAGGAACAAAACAGGTTTAATTGGTGACCCCGTTTCAATCGCGATGCGGAAAGCACCATCATAAAATTCTTTCAACGGCTTACCTGTATCATTAAATGTTCCTTCCGGAAACACAAGAATAGAAATTTCTTTTCGCAGAATAGATTTCAACACCTGCACGCTTTTAGCACGGTTACCCGCACTACTACGATCAACGGTAACAATGGCGTTTTTATAGATGGTTCCAAATATGGGGATCTTTGCCATCTCAACTTTTCCCAACGGTCGCACAGGGTGCCGGAATGTTTTGGGGAGAATCGCAGAATCGAGGTAAGAGATATGATTCGCCACAAATATGTACGATTTGTGTTCGGCAATTTCTTCAACATAAATGTTCCTGTGCCTTATGAAAATTAAGAAAAACCAAATGTCCGCCCATACAACACAAGCCTTGTAAACAAGATTCCCACCTTTGATCCGGCCAAACATAGATGCGATCAAAGCCCAAATAAAAACGGGGATCATGAGCGCAACAAATAATGCGAATGCGTAGATCACATAAAGAAACTGGAAAGGCTTCAGCAATACACGCATTAGTTTTTATTTTTCTTTTCGTCGCCCGGGCAGTCACATTCAAAATCTTCTTCCAGGTTGTAGCAGGTAACAACAGTTGTTTCGGACAGGCATTGGGCAAAAATAACTCTCAGCTTCTCTCCGCTTGTTGTTTGTCCCTGTAAGGCAAAAGTTGGACAAGGCCGGTCACGTCGGTTGGATTTATTAAAATTAATAATGCCTTTGTGCATGATCTCCCGAACTTCATCTTCATCAATCTGCCTGCATTGCATACGGCAACGTGCATGTTTGCTGTAGGTAAGACTCATAGGGTTCCGGTCAAACGCTTCTTTCTTGACAGGTTCGTTCCACCGGCGAATGATGAACGCCAGAAAAAGCAGCACCAACACGATAATTGAAAAAAGCTGCGTCCTGCTCTTCATGCAGGCAATTTAAGCGAAAAGGTGAAGTGTGAAGTGTGAATCGTGAAACTAAATGGTTTCGTTAATCAAGCTTTATTTAGAGCTGTAACTCCAATTATTTCTGTTTCATTTCTGATCATTCATAATTTCTCTCTCCTTAACAAATTCCTAATACATTCCGCCCCGTCAGCCCACTCCGACACATTTAGCTACCTTTGACAGTTCATGGAAAAACAAAGGTCAGTCGCCTTTCACACACTAGGTTGTAAGCTCAATTTTTCTGAGACTTCCACCCTTTCCCGCAACCTGGAAAGTGAAGGTTTCCAGAAAAAAGAGTTTGACGATGTAGCTGACGTTTACGTTATCAACACCTGCTCCGTAACGGATAATGCTGATAAGGAATGCCGGCAATTGGTGCGCCGGATTCAACGTAAAGCACCTGAAAGTCTTGTGGTGATCACCGGCTGTTATGCCCAGTTGAAACCCAAAGAGATTTCTAAAATTCCTGGCGTCAACCTGGTACTCGGTGCTGCCGAGAAATTTAATCTTGCAACCCACCTTAGAGAATTAACAAAGAACGATTCAGGAAAAATCAGCAGCTGCGACATTGATGATGTTTCAGGGTTCAACGCTTCATTTTCTGTAAATGACCGGACAAGGACATTTTTGAAAGTTCAGGATGGATGCGACTATACCTGCTCGTTTTGCACCATTCCCATGGCCAGGGGCAAAAGTCGTAGCGACAGTATTCAAAATGTTGTTAGACATGCCGAAGACCTCGGCTCAAAAGGTGTGAAAGAAATAGTGCTAACAGGTGTTAATCTTGGCGATTTTGGAAAAGGGCCTGATGGCTCCAAAAAAAGCGAAGAAAATTTTTATGATCTGATTCAGCAACTGGACAATGTCGAGGGAATTGAACGCTACCGTATATCATCTATCGAACCTAACTTGTTGTCACCTGAGATCATTGAATTTGTTGCACAAAGCAAAAAGTTTATGCCTCATTTTCATATTCCCCTGCAAAGCGGAAGTAATGAAATTCTCGGCCTAATGCGCCGGAGGTATAAAAGAGAATTGTATGCAGAAAGAGTACAATTGATCAAAAGCTTGATGCCTGATTGTGCGATTGGTGTTGACGTAATTGTTGGATTTCCGTCCGAAACAGATGCACATTTCAAAGAGACATTTGACTTCTTACATGCTTTGGATGTTTCTTACCTGCACGTATTTACCTATTCCGAAAGAGATAATACAAGGGCTTTAGAGATCAAACCGGTGGTGCCCGTTTCTATCCGCAATGAACGCAACAAATCATTACGCAACTTGAGTTATATGAAGATGCAATACTTTACCGGAGTGCATCAGGGACAAACACGGAAAGTTTTGTTTGAAGGACACCAGAAGAATGGAATGATGGAAGGCTATACCGATAACTATATTCGCATAATGACGCCGTACAGAGAGGAATGGGCAAACCAGATTGTTGATTGGACCGTATAATTAGAAATGAAGAAGTACTTAATTACAGCAAGGTTTCAGTGGAGCGAAGACATGATGCAACACGTTCCGGAGCATCGTGAGATTATTAATTCTCTCATCGACGACCAGGTGATCGATCACTACGTTGTGAGCATGGAAATTCAAACTGCGTGGATCACGATGAATGCCAAGAATAAACGTGAAATAAAAACATACTTATCGCCTTCTCCCCTTTTTAAATACTGGAAAATTGAAGTGCATGAACTGATGGTTTGGGATGGCCAGAACTACCGCCTGCCTGCTGTTCAATTGAACTAAATTTTTTTTCAAGAATCTTAGAAAATATTTTTTTCTGTAAACACGTTCCCCTTATTTTTGCACTCCCAACAAAAACGGGATAGTTCTTAAAAGGGAGTTTAGCTCAGCTGGTTCAGAGCATCTGCCTTACAAGCAGAGGGTCGGCGGTTCGAACCCGTCAACTCCCACAGTTTAACAGATTATAAAAAGGCTTCCAGAGACGGAAGCCTTTTGCATTTAAAAATTCATTGCCGATAATGAAACGTAAGTCTTTCTTCGTGCTGTTTTTATTAGCTCTTGCAGCACTGGCTGGCTACGTTTTTTCCAAGGCTTCACTTATTGGCCGTTTAGGAATCACTCTTTTTTACAGGCAATATAAATTTTTGAAAGTTTGGTGGCAGGGAGGCCTGCTCATATTTGTTGTTTGGATGACATTGTTTTTCCTACAAGGGTTTGCGCAGAAAAAAATGTCGCCTACCAATTCCAAGGCAATACATATTCTTGCCGTGATTGCGTCACTGGCAGGTTTGTATTTCACGTACCAGGATTTCCGGCATACTACTTCACATCGCTGGCTGGGAGAACGGTTTCATTTAGGTGGTTATCTCTTTTGGATCGGATGGATCACCATCAGTGTGTTTTATCTAACGGAGAAGAAAGGGACTGAGATTGTTGGTAGTCCGAGTAGTTCGGCAGATGATTCGATGGATCCTTTAAATAGAAGTTTGGGCCACTAGAAACTGTTGTATGCCTAGAACTACATTGCTCCAAAAGCGCAGAATACCACCTACGGCCAATTAAACAGCAGCAGACATACAGGCAATAAGTAAATGAGTTGCTAATTAATTATTCATCACTTGCCAGTCGCCGGGAATATGAAAAGTTGATTATTGCATCGGCAAGGCCTAGAAAATTGCCGGCATTTCCATCATCTCGTGGTAACACAAAACTCCTTTGGCAAAATAATGCATGATGAGACTTTTGCGACTGAGTATTGGATTCGTCTTTGGAACACTTCCGTGAATCAGGTTCGTATGCCAGATCAGGATATCGCCTTTTTTAGGCAAAAACAATTCTGCTTTGAGTTGTTTCTCTTCAATGATCTGTGCAATCTTGCTTTCGTACTTATGGTGGAGGTCTTCTGTTTGAATCAAAAACTTTTTATCGGTGTTAAAGTCATTGTTCATGATATATTGGAGCTTGTGACTCCCGGGATAATAAAAAAATTCACCGCTTCCGGGCTGAATGTCCTCAAGGGCAATCCATACTCCTAAGGAGTAGCCTAATGGTTCTGTCGTTAAATGAATAGCATCGCTATGTGCCGGTTGTGAACTGCTTTTGTAAAAATTGATTGTTTGAAATGGAAGTACTTCCTTTCCTAAAATGAAAGAAAGAATATTTAATAACTTCTCATCTTTAAAAACCTTACTGACCGTTTCATTTGTTTTATGAAGGTGCAGTACACGGTCGTCATGGTATTTTTTTAGTTGGACTTTTGTCAAGCCACCCTCGATAGATTGTTCTAATTCTTCAATTGTTTTCCGGTCAAAAAAGCCAGGCAAGATCACGAAACCTTTATCGCACCAGTCTAAAAGTTTTTGCTGAACATCTTCATCGAAAGAAGTAAAACCGGGTTTTAATTTGATCGATGCTCTATCACTTATTGTATCAAGCCAAGGTTGTTCCGCCGTATTATGTCTTTTTATAGAACTGTATGAAATAGGCTGCCAGAATTTTCTTTCGATGCCGTATTTTTTATACAAAGAAGCGTTAGCCCACAACTGATGAAAATGCCTAAGATTAGTTAGCACACGAGTAAACCGAAGACTTTTTATACTCTTGACGATCTTCATACAATTTTCTCAAAGCTTAAGCCACCAAACGTATGACATAAAATTCAAGAATGCAATTCTGTTGGCCTTGAGAAATCATTAATTGAGCGAAGTTGTTTTAACTACTGTGTACTGACGAGGTTCGGCTAGAGAGTGACGATTGATGAGCAAAAGGAATGATTTAATTAAAGGCCTCGGCAACAGATATATATTAAACAAATCTGCGAGCTAAGCCGAGAGTATTTGTTGTATTAAAGTCGCTCGATAAAACCAATGTAGATAATTCAGAGCTGCTATTGCAATCTGACCGCATCCCAAAACATCACGTAAAGCTGTTCTATTGAAGAAGGCGTTAGTTTCTTTTTAGCGAAGTAAGAATTTTTGACCATTTCATGAATAATCCCAAACATAAATGAAACGATCAGGTCACGTTCTAAAGCCTTTATTTTTCCTGATTCAATACCTTCCTGCACCAGCTCGAACAAAGGGTTGAGAGACTTTTGCTTTTTATTTAAATCTGTAATGCAAACAAATGGGGAGTGGTATGATTGTTCAAGAAAGGCCGATACTTCAAAATGGGTAATCTTGTAAGTGATGATGTTTGTAAAAACAGTTTGCAATCGTTCTTCAAAAGCCGCACTCTCATCAATACCGGCAAAATATTTTTGCATCGACTTCAGCCTGCATTCCTGGAATAATTCTTTGATCAGTTCTTCCTTATTCTTGAAATAAATATACAACGTACCTGTAGCAATAGCAGCTTCTTTCGAAATATCATTCATGGTTATTCCCGAAAGTCCCCTATCCTTCACTAGCGACAGCGTGGCTTTGTAAATGGCTTCAATTTTTTTATCGTCTCTGCATCTCACGTTGACAAAAATAAATGAATAATTATTCATTTTTGCTTTTCTTTGCTGCTCCCCTTCGATAATTACCCTCCCTTATCGTTTGATGGGATAATGCCTGCTTGCCCTTGTTCAATTAGTGAACCTACATTTTTATGAAAAGAATTGTCCTTTACCTGGCTGTCTTTTTACCGTCAGCTACTATCATAGGACAGGAAAAAAAAGATACCCTTCCTGTCATTGCCACCCTGCAGCAGTGCATTCAATACGCACTTGTTCATCAACCAGAATTGCAGCAAGCAGGTATTGATGAACAGCTAACTGAATATGCTGTTCGCAATCGTTTGGCCGACTGGTATCCGCAGATTGGTGCGGCTTACAGTTTCCAACGGAACTTCCAACGCCAAACGAGTTTTTTTAACGGTGTGGCTGCACCTGCCGGCGTTACCAATACATCGACAACGCAGTTGTTCCTTAACCAGACTATTTTTAATCGTGACGTTTTACTGGCACGCCGTACAAAAGGTGATGTTCTTCTCCAGGCAAGACAATCAACTGAAGCCCGCCGGATAGACATCACAGTCGGTGTGAGCAAGGCGTTTTACGATATCATCACTACACGGCAACAAATAAAGGTTGCGGAAGAAAACATTGTACGTCTGCAGAAAAGTTTAAACGATGCCTACTATCGTTACCAGGCCGGTGTTACGGATAAAACTGATTATAAGCGGGCACAGATCATTTTAAATAATACTACTGCTACAAGACAATCAAACGAAGCTGTCCTAGTTGCCAGGACTGAGTACCTGAAAAACTTAATGGGCTACCCGGTTGGTGCGCCTCTGAATGTTCTTTATGACAGTCTGCAAATGGAAAGAGAAGTGGCTTTTGATACGCTGCAAAGACCTGATTATGCAAGGCGCATCGAGTATCAGCAACTTGCAACACAACGAAGTTTGCAGGAAGCCAATATCAAATACCAGCAGAATGCATTTCTGCCGAATGTTTCGGCAAACCTTGGATATAACTTCAACTTTCTCAGCAACGATGTTGCTAAATTGTACAGCAATAATTATCCAAATTCCTATGTTGGATTAACGGCCGGTGTGCCCATTTTCCAGGGCGGCAAACGAAGGATCAATGTAAAATCTGCGCAACTGCAATTAGCAAGGACAGATTTGGATATTCTCAATTTACAAAATGAAATCAATAGTCAGTTTGCAACGGCATTAAGCAATTACAAGGCAAGTCTTGCCAATTATCGTGCTTCGAAAGCCAATGTTGCTTTAGCGCAGGAAGTTTATGATGTAATTCAATTGCAATACAGCGCCGGTATAAAAACATACCTGGAAGTAATTACGTCAGAAGCTGATTTGCGTACGGCACAAATTAATTACTTCAATGCACTTAACCAGGTACTGGCAAGTAAGGTGGATGCGGAAAGGGCATTGGGACTGATCAGGTACTAGTAACAATCTTTATAAATAAGCATATCAGAATTATGAAACCGAAACACAATTCTTTTTTTATAACCGGCGTTTCTTCACTACTGCTTTTTGCCTGCGGCGATAAAAAAGCTGCACAGCAAGCGGCAGCGCCACCACCTGTTTATGTTTCCGTGACAACCGTAAAAGATACAGCTGCGGTTTATTATGATGAATACCCTGCCACACTTGCTGCCCTAAATGAAATTAAGCTAACGCCACAAGTCAGCGGCTACATTACCGGCGTGTATTTTAAAGATGGAAGCAAGGTATCAAAGGGTCAACGTTTGTATAGCATTGACCAGCAGGTTTACAATGCAAACCTGCAACAGTCAATTGCAAACCTGCAGGTGCAGGAGACCAATATGGACAAAGCACAAAAAGATGCAGAACGTTATCATGAGCTTGAAAAACATGATGCCATTGCAAAGCAACAAGTTGATTACGCAGATGCTGCTTTAGCAGCTGCCAAAAAACAAGTAGCTGCAGCCAGAGCCAGTGTTTCTGCTGTAAGGGCAAACGTCGGTTTTGCTGTTATTACGGCGCCATTTACCGGTACCATTGGTATTTCGCAGGTAAAGACCGGGCAGTCCGTTGTTGCAGGACAAACGGTATTAAATACAGTTTCAACAGACGATCCGATTGCGGTTGACATCAACGTTAATCAGCGGGATATCTTCCGCTTTTTACAAATGCAACAGCAGAAAACAAATATCCATGATTCTACTTTTCAACTCTTCTTCGCCAGTGATAAATATCCGGAACCTGGTCGCATTTATTTAGTTGACCGGGCTGTGGATCCTCAAACGGGAACTATCAAAACGAGACTCCTGTTTCCGAACAAAAATGGCATGTTGAAAGCAGGTATGAACGCCACTGTAAAAGTAGTTTCAAGCAGCTCGGCTCAGCAGTCAATCGTTATTCCATTTAAAGCAGTAACAGAACAACTGGGCGAATACTTTACTTATGTTGTTGGTGATAGCAGTAAGGTTTCGCAACGAAAAGTGGAACTGGGACAACAATTAGGCGGCAATATCATTATTCGCAGTGGTTTAAATGCAGGCGACAAGATTGTAGTAGAAGGCGTGCAAAATCTTCGTCAAGGTTCTGTGATAACGACAACAGCTCCTGCACCGCCGGCGCAAAAGCAATGATGAATTTTGAGTAATAAGAGTTGAATCGGAAGCTCAATCACTTCCTTCCAATGCTATCACTCATCATCCATTCATAACTCATAATTTTTAATTCTGATCTCTTATCATGATCGCAGAAACTTTTATAAAACGTCCGGTAACAGCCATTGTTATTTCCATCGTGATCGTTTTAGTGGGAATCATTTCCATGGCGGTTTTACCGGTAGCGCAATATCCCGACATCACACCGCCAACTGTTTCCATCAATGGAAACTTTACGGGTGCGGATGCCGAAACGGTTGAACAAACAACCACCACTGCCATCGAAACGCAGGTGAACGGTTCGCCGGGCATGGACTTCATTTCCAGCAACAGTACGTCCAGTGGCCAAAGCTCAATTACAGCAACTTTTAAAGTAGGAACAGATATCAATATTGCTACGTTGGACGTGCAGAACCGTGTAAGCGTAGCACAGCCTGCCCTTCCCGACGCGGTAAAGCGGTTGGGAATTACGGTGCGGAAACGTAACCCGAGTATCATGGTGGCGCTGGCCTTTTATTCTCCCAATGGCACCCATGATGCAAGGTTTATCGGCAACTTCACTAACATCTATATGAAGGATGTTCTGCAGCGTGTGCCCGGCGTTGGTGATATCGTTACCCGTGCGGCAGATTTCAGTATGCGCATCTGGCTCAATCCCGATAAATTGGCTGCACTGGGTTTGAGCCCCGCTGATATCACAGGAGCACTGACGGAACAAAACCTGCAGGTGGCCGCCGGAACTGTTGGAGGTAACCCTCAGCCAACGCAGCAAAGCTTTGAGTACAGTGTTCTAACCAATAGCCGTATCAACAACAAAGAGCAGTTTGAAAATATCATTGTTCGTAATGCATCCACAACAGGCAGCCTCGTGTATTTAAAAGATGTTGCCCGTGTGGAATTAGGTGTGTTCGATTACAATAACAACGCTTTTGTAAATGGAAAACCCGCAGCCTTTTTACTCGTTTACCAGGCGCCGGGTGCTAATGCGCTGGACACTTACGATGCCTTGACGAAGGCCCTTGTGGAAGCCAAGAAAAGTTTTCCAAGTGATATCGACTATCTCGTCCCATTGGAAACAGTTTCGGTAGTGAAAACGTCCATCAATGAGGTTGTACATACACTATTGGAAGCGTTGGTTTTGGTTGTAATTGTAGTTTTCCTATTCCTCCAAAACTGGCGTGCTACATTAATTCCCTTATTAGCTATACCTGTATCATTGATCGGCACTTTCGCCTTCTTCATTCCATTTGGATTTACCATTAATACACTTACCCTGTTTGCGTTTGTACTTGCAATTGGAATTGTGGTGGATGATGCCATTGTGGTAGTGGAAGCCGTACAGCACAATATTGATGCTTCAGAAATGTCGCCCAGAGAAGCTACCCGTGCGGCTATGAAAGACATATCAGGTCCGGTAATCGCCATTGCGTTGATCTTAGCGGCGGTTTTTGTACCGGTTGGATTTATTCCCGGAATCGTTGGACGTTTGTACCAGCAGTTTGCCATTACCATTGCAGTTTCGGTATTGATTTCTGCTTTCGTGGCTTTGTCATTAACACCTGCCTTGTGTACGCTGATGCTTCGTCCATCCAAATCGGAAGAAGCACCAAAGAATTTGTTGGAAAAGTTTTTTGCAGGATTCAACAAACGATTCAATCGCCTGACGCTTTCTTACAGCAAAGGCGTGGCAAGCTGGATCCGTAAAACACCTTATGTGCTGGTGATGATGGCCGTTCTGTTTGTAGGCTTATTTATGTTATTCAAAAGCAAACCGACCTCCTTTATTCCTATAGAAGATGAAGGAAGAATGTTTGTTACGTACGAAATGCCGGAAGCCACATCTACTACCCGGAGCGTTGCCATGTTAAACGATATAATTGGCCGCATCAGCAAACTTCCTGAAGTGAATGTTGTTGGTGGTTTAGCCGGCCTGAATATTATCAGCTTCTCTAACAAAACTAACGTAGGCACACTCTTCGTTAGTCTGAAGCCGTGGGATGAACGAAAAGGAAAAGAGCATCATGTGCAAACTGTTGTTGCTAAGATCACTAAAGCTACATCTGACATCCGCGAAGCCCGTATCCTGGCTATCACACCGCCGGCAATTCCGGGTTTGGGACAGTCCTCTGGATTTACTTTCGAATTACAGCAAACTACCAGCACCGATAACATCAAACAATTCGAAGCTGTCTCACAGAAATTTCTTGCAGCGGTAAACAAACGTCCGGAAATTGGAATGGCGTATACATTTTTCAATGCCCGCACGCCATCATATAAGATAGATGTGGACAGGGAAAAGGCAAAGCAGCTTAACGTGAACATTGCAAGCGTCTACTCTACCCTTTCTACTTTGCTGGGAAGTAGCTACGTAAACGACATCAACCTATATGGTCGCAACTTTCGTGTGGTAGCGCAAGCTGATAGTTCATTCCGTGCTTCGTTGTCTGATCTGAACCGATATTATGTAAAAAATGGAACCGGTGGAATGGTTCCTTTGAGTTCACTGACCACTACAACACTGATAGAAATGCCGGCTGCTGTTTCTCACTACAACATTTATCGTTCTGTTGAGATTAACGGTGCGGCTAAACCTGGTTTTAGCAGTGGCCAGGCAATTGAAGCATTGAAAGAGGTAGCAGCAGAAAATTTACCGGCCGGTTATGGATACGAGTTTTCAGGCATGAGCCGTGAGGAGATCAAGGCCGGAAGTAGCTCCATTTACATTTTTGCATTGTCTATTGTCTTTGTGTTTCTGTTCCTGGCGGCATTGTACGAGAGTTGGTCAATCCCATTCTCCGTTTTGTTTGCCGTACCTATTGGTGCTTTTGGTTCGATTCTTACATTGACTTTTATTCCAAGTTTGACGAACAACATATATGCGCAAATCGGACTGATTACATTGATTGGACTTGCGGCTAAAAACGCAATTCTGATTGTGGAATATGCAAAAGAAAGAGTTGATCATGGTGTTGATCTTATCCAGGCAACAATTACGGCCGTGAGACTCCGTTTACGACCGATTGTGATGACGTCGTTGGCTTTCATTCTTGGTGTTTTGCCATTGGCACTTGCAACAGGTGCAGCTGCCGAAAGCCGTCGAACAATTGGCTGGACTGTTTTTGGAGGGATGATCGCCGCCACCACACTGGCCATCTTTGTCGTTCCTGTCTTGTTTGTTTTAATCAGTAAAATATCTCAACAGAAGAAGTTGAAAGCTGCGCAGGTTCAGGCAAGAACAGAGCAGGAAATAGATCAGCAGATCATTCAAAGCAATTTGTAGAATTAATTTGAAAGTTTGTTCAAGAATGGGGGGTACAATATGTGCCGCCTTTTTCGTCTAATGCCCTACGGTCTTGTAAGTGTTTTGTTGCGCTGATTTAGGCAAACTGATAGGTTTGTTTAATGAATTACCCTTAAAATTTTCTCTTTGGGCGACGGCCTAAGCGGGTTCATCTTTTAAAAAAGATATACTTTTTTAATTCATACACCTTTGCCTTCCCCTAGTTTAAAGCTATCCGAGCCAGCCAAAAACAAAACCTGCTTTTATGAAAACGTACGCAATAACCTTCCTTGGTCTTCTATTTTCTCTTTCCGCACTTGCCAATACTATTACCGCTTTGACTGCTGCGGCATCCCCAGGCGACTGGGCAACAGGATCAACGTGGTCTTCAGGCACAGTGCCAGCTAGTGGCGACTTGGTTATCATTCCTTCCGGCAAGGCGGTCGAAGTTAGCAGCCAGGTCTATTCGTCTACTTCTCCTTTTTTGTCAATTGAAATATCTGGAGTTTTAGATTTTAGACCTTCAGGAAGATTGGAACTTCGTGCAGGTAGTTATCTGCAACTTTTTTCCGGCGCTAAAATTGTCCCTTTTAATTCGTCTTCGTCACAACTGATCACCATTGGCGGGATTACTAAATATAGCGCTGCAAACAATGGTACGGTAACGGGTCCCGCATACGCCAACGCAATTTCCGGTGTTTCCGCTGCTGGTCTTCCTTTAAGTGGTTTTGGTATGGGTGTATTACCAGTGAAGCTAGTTTTTTTTGGAGCCAAAGAAACGACCGGAATAGTTGAATTACGATGGACAACGGCGGAAGAGTTGAATACTGACCATTTTGAAGTTGAGAGAAGCACGGATGGCGCAACCTGGGGATCTGTGAATAGAACATCGGCAAATGGAGCGGCTTCAAATTACATCGCCACTGATCGTTCAGGGGTAAAAGGATCGGTGCTTTACCGACTTAAGTGCGTCGATAAAGATGGTAGAAGCAGTTATTCTTCTATCGTTAAAATAGAGAATAACAACACATGGGGCTTGCTTATATCACCAAATCCTACAAAAGCTAACTTCAATATTACTATTTCAGACGTCCAAAAGGAAAATACAAGCATCAACTTGTTCAACATGTCCGGGCGAATGGTAAAAAAGATCTCCTGCGAAGCTGGTCGGACCAATTATCGGATAGAAACAAGCAGCTTGTCCAAAGGCAGCTATATCGTTGCAGTATTAAAAAATGAAGAGCAAATTGCTAATCGGACGGTCATTGTGGAATAAGTATTTTACTCCTGACTCTATTTGGTGACAATAAGATTTAACCGGTCAGGAATACTTTGCCTGCTAGAGTTGCAGCCTATAATATCTCCGCTAGCCTAGAAAAAACATTTCCATTACAGGTTTCGTTTTCAATTTATTACCCAGTCTACATTGAATATTGTGCCATGCTGAATCAGTAACGGCAAAACAAAAAGGCCGCATAGAAATGCAGCCTCGTTGAATCTAATATCCTTGAAAAACCTTCTTTAAATACAATATTTATTTCGTGTGAGAATATCGTCGGATGGCCTTGCAGGTTGCTATTCGGACGTTATCTAAGTTGCCCGAAGAGCTCCTAAACCTTGATTGCCTCCCTCGCTGAACTGCTGGTATTGCGAAATGACAATGTCGGTTGAGTAGGTGCCACCTCGATATAATAAACTGGTGTTGCCGGAATCAGCTGAACAATCTCCTGGTTTTGAATCATCATTAGTCTGCGCATCGCATCTAGGTAATATTCATCTTTGCACCTTGACGGGTCAAGCGTGGCAGAGGCAACAAGTATTCCATTCAAAGCCATATTCAGTCGCATTGTATCAAAGTTTCAATAAAGCTAGGTACCGCTTAAACCGGTAGCAATAGAAACAGACACCAACTGCTTTTTTTACGAACTGAATTGATAGAACAAAAAGACTGGTTGCGGTATCTCTTTGGAAAAAATGGAACTTTTAAACCGGGAGATACTAGCGCATTTTAACCCAGCGTTTTTTAGTCTTGATAGATAATAGATTAATCACACCTGTAACAGTCCTGCCTTGTACAATGTATTAACAGGCTTGTTATCCCAGAACAATTCAAAATCTTCGAAGCCTGCAACTTCATAGTCTGCCTTTATTTGCTGAAGGGTCATGGAAGATTGATTGTGAACGTCAAGTTTTGGCAATAAGGCTAATAACCACTCTCCTTTTGCCGGTTCTAGGTTAATGCTATGCGCAGCTCGTTTTGTTTGAAATGCAAGCGACATTACTTCCCAGGTAGCACCTTTCTTAGATTTCGTGGTGGTCTCAAAACCTGGTTGCTTCCCTAACCAAATAACCTTGCTGTTTGGACCCACTGAGGAGAGATCCGGTTCTTCGATTGCTTTCCTAATATAGTCAGATGAAACAGTTGGTCTTGGAACTTTACAATCAAACCACTTTTGAAGGGGGAGATCAAAACAGTTGGAGTGCATATAATTCAACAAGGCCTTCTTCAATCCGTAACCGTATTTTTCGTGCTCTGCGCCGGACGGATCGATATGTTCTATGTCGTTATTGGCAAAACTGCCGACGGCTTCTGTCCTTTTCTTGACGGAAAATTTTTCGGGAGAGAGTCCAACCGGACTGTGTGCCGTCATTGTAAACAGGTGCCAAAAAGCGGACTGCAGCACGCCGGATTCAAAGAGCTGTCGCACCATCTCAAGTGAGTCGATCGTTTCCTGTTCCGTTTGAGTCGGAAACCCATACATCAAATAAGCATGCACCATGATCCCAGCTTCGGCAAAATGCTTGCAAACTCTTGCTACCTGTGCCACCGTAATACCTTTATTAATCAACTGAAGCAAACGGTCAGACGCAACTTCAAGACCGCCACTGACAGCGATGCACCCGGAAGCTTTCAACAACTGGCAAAGATCTCTTGTAAAACTTTTCTCAAAACGTACGTTGGTCCACCAGCTTACAACAAGCCTGCGACGAATGATTTCTATTGCTAAGGCTTTCATAAGGGCTGGCGGTGCGGCTTCGTCAACAAAGTGAAAACCGTTTTGCCCCGTCTGTGCAATCATTTCTTCCATCCTGTCAACAAGCAGTGACGCGGCGACGGGTTCGTAGTTTTTAATATAGTCGAGCGAGATATCACAGAACGTGCATTTTCCCCAATAACAACCATGAGCCATCGTCAACTTATTCCACCGACCATCACTCCAAAGACTGTGCATGGGATTGACCACTTCAATAGCCGAAATGTAGTTGTCGAGAAGAAAATCGCTGTAGTCGGGTGTTCCTACTTGTCCTTGCCGGTAATCCTTGCACGATGCGTTATTGAAATACGCAACGGCACCGTTTTCAAGTGCAAATGTTCGCTTCAGCTCGTGGCGATCGATTTTGCCGTCGATATAATTAATCAGTTGCTCAATTGGCGCTTCACCGTCATCTAGAGTTATATAGTCAAAAAACTCGAAAACCTTGGGGTCACTTAGGGAACGCAGCTCGGTGTTGGGAAATCCACCACCCATAACAACTTGTATTTCGGGATGGTTCTTTTTTATCCATTGGCCGCAACGCAGCGCCGTATAAAGGTTGCCTGGAAAAGGAACTGAAATGGCTACAAGTTTCGGCTGCACCAATTCCAACTTCTGCTTCAGAAGTTCAATCAGAATGTTATCTACATAAGTATGGTCCTTTTGGAGTTCGTTGTAAAGTTCATCAAACGAGTTAGCCGACCTGGCAAGTCGCTCAGCATAACGGCTAAAACCGAAATGTTCGTCCGCCGTTTCTTTCACAAGGTCACTCAAATCTTCCAGGTACATGGTGGCCAGGTGTTTTGCCCTGTCCTGTATGCCCATGGTTCCAAATGCCCAGGCGAGGTCGTCTAGCTGTGAGAACCGGCTTGCCTCCGGCAGATATTCGCGTTTACAAATTAAATGAACAAGGGTTGGACGTTTACCCTGCAGAAAAAGAACAACGTCGTCTATCGTATCGATATAATCCTGCTTCAGCGTAATTATTCGCTGAATATTTGGTGAGAATGTCTGAACTGTGTTTTCGATGTGTCTGAAAAGTTGCACCAACCCCTGTTTACAGAACAGAGCTAAAGTCACCTCAATTCCTAGGTCGGCCTGGAAGCTCTTGATGTTCTTTGTATTTAAAAAACCTTTCAAATATGCCGTTGCGGGGTAAGGCGTATTTAATTGGGTAAAAGGAGGAGTGATCAGGAAAACGGGTTCTTTCAAACTTCAGAATTATCCTGCAAAAATATTACGATCGGAGTCGTGAACATGTTTTGTTTACGTGAAGAGTTATCTAATTCTACCCTTTTCTCTTTCGAGGCGTTACTATTTTAGCAGTACTATGTTAAACATATGGTTGGAGGAAATCCAATATATAATTCAACTAGTGGCCTCTGCACGTTCATTTCTTTCATTACACCCTTTTAAATGACATATTAAGAATGATATCCTATAAACTGATTATAAGTTATTTGTGCAGCTTTGATAAACTTTACTTTCAGAACATGAACAGTCTAAAGAGACAGCTAATCAAATTATTTGGTAGCGAGTAAATATTAGACAATCTGAGCATGTATTTCGTATTTTCCCTCAATTTTTTTACAGCCATCTTTACCCTTTGCAAATTTGAAAATGTGCTATTACATTTGCCGCATTCCTCCTCTGAAATTCCTTATCCACTCCCTTTGAATACCCGCTGCTTTAAAAAATTCGGGTTATGAATATCAATACAAACAACATCTCAGAGAGAGCCGGTGCCTCCATTTTTTTTGGAATTTTCGTTGTCGTTCTGATACTGATTTACAAGTTGACGAACTAATTTTTTGAAAGGCAGGTTTAGTTTGCCTGAGAGTGCCTGAGGATTTTTAGGCAATCGAACCTGCCTTCTTTTTTCTGTCCCTGTGGACGTGAGAGATATCAACAGTGTTCAGTAATGAACACGTTTAGTTCCCTGATGCTAAATTCCACTCAGCTCATAAAAAAAGGTTTCACTGCTGAAACCTTTTCAATTTTGTTACAAGGAAACCTCGTTGAGAGTGAATTCCGGAACCCTGTTCGATTGGTTGATAACCGGTAACTCCACGACAAACTTCGATCCTTCGCCCGGCCTGCTCTGCGCTTTTATTTTGCCATGGTGCCTTTCCATGATCTTTTTGCAGATAGATAAGCCAACACCGGTACCTTCATATTCGTGGTAGCTGTGCAATCTCTTAAACACCACAAAAATTTCTTCTGCGTATTTCTGGTCAAAACCAATTCCATTGTCTTCCACCACAATACTGTGAATGAGTTCAAAACTATGATTGGCAGAAGCAGACTTTAATTCATTAAAAATTTTTACTTCAGGGCCGCCTGCTCTTCTAAATTTAATAGCGTTGCTGATCAGGTTTTGAAAAAGCTGCCGCATCTGGCTCGGAATCGCCCAAACCTTTGGAAGTGTATCAATTTTGATAACCGCATTGTGTTTTTCAATCTCCACTTCCATATCCGACAAAACCTCTGTCAATAGCTCATTCAGATCAACTTCACTAAAGCCATCCAAGCTGTCGGCAGGTCTTGAAAAGATCAACAGGTCGTTGATCAGTTTTTGCATGCGTTCCGAAGCTTTTACAATCTTCTCCATGTAACGCAGCATGTCCTCCGAAGCCTGGCTTTTCTGGCTATTCAACAGCTTATCGCTAAACACCAGGATCTTGCGCAAAGGTTCCTGCAGGTCATGAGAAGCCACGTATGCAAAACGATCCAGTTCTTCAATTGTCGCTTTTAGGTTACTGTTGTTTTCCAGCAGCTGCTGGTTTAGCAGGCTGATTTTTTCCTCCGAGATCCTGCGCTCCTCTACTTCCCTCTCCAGGTTGGCATTCATCTGCTTCAGTCGCTTCTCGTGCAGCATCAGCTGGTGATTCTTCTGGTACATCTCCGCAAACACACCCACTTTAAAACGAAGTAGTTCAGGGTTGATGGGTTTATAGATGTAGTCTACTGCCCCTAGTTTGTACCCTTCAAATACATGCTCATCGTTATGATTATGAGCTGTAATAAAGATGATGGGTATATGCTTCAGCTTTTCACGCTGGTAAATAAGATTGGCTGTTTCAAATCCACTCATGTCGGGCATCTGTACATCCATCAGGATGAGGGTAAAGTCGTGCTGCGTCAGCAAGATCTTCAGTGCCGCTTTACCCGAATGAGCCTTTACAATGATGTAGTTTTCATGTTCAAGAATCGTTTCAATAGAGAACAGGTTATCTTCCCTGTCATCCACAACAAGGATTTTTATCGGCGATTCCTGCTGTATATCATCTGTAGTTACAATGTCCATTACAAATTATTTATACAACCAGACACGCATCAGTGAAAGCAACTGATCAATTTTTACTGGTTTCGTGATATAATCGGAAGCACCTGCTTCAATACATTTTTCACGGTCGCCCTTCATTGCTTTAGCTGTTACGGCAATGATGGGAAGCCCGCTGTTTTTGTGCTCTCTCCGGATTTTCTGGGTTGTTTCGTAGCCGTCCATTTCAGGCATCATAATATCCATTAACACCATGTCGATGCTATTATTATCCGAAAGAATGTTGATCGCTTCCTGGCCGCTTTCTGCAGTGATCGCATTGATATTATAACGTTCAAATGCGGTTGTCAGTGCAAATAGGTTACGAACGTCATCATCTACAACCAAAACGTTTTTATTTGCTAGCACATCTTCCCTTGAACGCAGGTTTTCTATGATCATCTGTTTCTCAGGCTGTAGATCCTTATGGTTGATATGCAAGTGCATTACAACTTCCTCCAGGAGCAGATCTACTGAATTCACGTCTTTCAAAAGGATCCTGTTGGCATATTGTTTCAGCTGCGTTTTTTCTTTCGGTGAAAAATCTTTGGCTGAGTAAATGAGGACCGGCGACATTTTGGCCTTCTTGAGGTCATTGATTCTGACCACGAAATCCATTCCCCCGATGTCAGGTAACATGTAGTCGATCACCAGGCAATCGTAGGATTTTTCTTTCAGAAGTTCAAGTGCATCCTGGCCGGTATTGGCAATATCAATTTTCACAATCTGCTCACCTGCGTCCAACATTTTTGCAATGAGTGACGAATCGAGTTCATTGTCTTCTACTAACAAAACGGTTTTGGGCCTGTAGTCATGATAACTAACGATGTCATCAAACAATACGGCAAGCGCTTCAGATTTTAGAGGCTTCAGATTAAAGCTCCTGGCACCACGCTGCATAGCAAGCAAACGGTTTTCTTCGCCGGAAATCAGATGAACCGGGATATGCCTGAAATTGATATCATTTTTAAAGAGGTCAAGAATTCTCCAGCCGCTTGCGTCCGGGAGCTTCACGTCCAAAGTGACTGCAATAGGACTGTATTTGTTGGTTAAGTCGAAAACATCGCCGAAGCCAGTTGCCACAACAACCTTGAGATTTAGTTCATGTGCCTTTTCAATCATGATCTTGGCGAAGCGAACGTCATCCTCAACCACCAGTAAAACTTTATCCGTCGAAAGGATGTTATTGCGATCATCTCCCACGTCGTTAATGATCTCGTTCAGCACGTCAAGTTCTTTTGTATCGGAAGATGCCACTTTAATTGTTGGAACTGATTGGATGGAAATATCATCCCCCACAACTTCGGCAAGTTTATATTCACTCACCGTTAAGCTGCTTTGTTTTTCCTTCTTCACCATGTTCGGGTTGTAATCGATCGGCAAGTACAGGGTGAACGAACTTCCCGAACCCACTTCGCTTTCCAGTTCAATAGAACCACCTAACAGGTCGGCAAGACCGCGGCTGATGGAAAGTCCTAAACCGGTACCACCATATTTGCGTGAAGTAGATCCTTCTGCCTGCTGGAAGGCTTCGAAGATGATGTTTTGTTTGTCTTTGGAGATACCAATTCCCGTGTCTTTAATTTCAAAGGCTACGACTTTTTTGGCCTTATCGAGGTTGGTATTTGTTTGTTTCCAGTTTTTCTGAGCCTCGTATATGCGTAACTGCACACCACCTTTCTCGGTAAACTTAAAGGCGTTTGAAAGGAGATTTTTCAGGATCTGGTTCAGACGCTGTACGTCTGTCTCAAGTGTATCCGGAAGTTTCTGGTCTATGTCGATATTGAACCTGAGGTTTTTATTTTCGGAAACATGTTTGAACGTCGTCTCTACAAATGAAGTGATCTCGTTGAAACGAACATTGATAAAGTCTGTAGAGATATATCCGGACTCGATCTTCGACAAATCAAGGATATCGTTAATCAACTGGATCAGGTCATCACCGCAGGAGTGAATGGTTTTGGCGTAACGAACCTGTTTCTCCGATAAGTTCCCTTCCCTGTTCTCATAGAGCTGTTGCGCCAGGATCAGGAGTGAGTTCAACGGCGTACGTAACTCGTGGGACATGTTGGCCAAAAACTCGGATTTATACTTAGAGGTCAACTGTAGCTGCTCTGCTTTTTCCTCCAGCGATTTACGGGCTTCTTCCACCTCGTTATTCTTCGCCTCCACTTCTTGTTTTTGTTTGGCAAGAAGGTGAGCCTTATCCTGCAGCTCTTCGTTCGTGATTCTTAATTCATCGGTCAATGACTGGGATTGCGCCAACAGTTCCTCGGTTCTTGTATTTGCTTCAATAGTATTCAATACAATACCAATTGACTCGGTCAACTGGCTTAAGAAGTCAAGGTGCGTTTCGCTGAATTCGCCGAAGGAAGCCAGCTCGATGACGGCCTTGATCTGGTTCTCAAACAATACCGGAAGTACAACCACGCTGACCGGCAGGCTTTCACCCAAACCCGAACCAATCTTTAAATAATTGCTTGGAACGTTGGTCAACAGAATTCTTTCTTTTTCTACTGCGCACTGTCCTACCAGTCCCTGCCCGAGGCCGAATTCTTTTTGAATATTTTGCTCTTCATTGAATGCATAGGCGGAGAAAAGTTTTAGTTTTTGGTTTTGCTCGTTCTCGTCCTGTTCCAGGATATAGAACATTCCGAGCTGCGCATCCGCCACCTGGGCAAGCTCGGAAAGGATCCGGCGTGTTACCGTATTCAGGTCTTTTTGGCCTTGCAGCATCTGGGTAAACTTCGCCAGGTTCGACTTTAACCAGTCTTGTTCCTGGTTCCTTAGAGTCGTTTCTTTCAGGTTGGCGATCATCTGGTTGATGGTATCTTTCAGCTCTTCCACCTCACCTTTTGCATCCACCCGAATCATCCTCGTAAGGTCACCCTTGGTTACGGCACTCGCTACTTCGGAGATCGCACGGACCTGAGTTGTAAGGTTTTCTGCAAGTTGGTTCACATTCTCTGTCAAATCTTTCCAGGTACCTGATGCACCCGGAACCGAGGCCTGTCCACCCAATCTCCCTTCCACTCCCACCTCACGGGCAACGGTCGTTACCTGGTCCGCAAACACAGCCAGGGTATCAATCATTTCATTGATCGTATCGGTCAACTGGGCTACCTCGCCACGGGACACGATCGATAGTTTTTGTTTCAGGTTACCGGTTGCAACGGCTGTTACAACCTTCGCAATTCCACGCACCTGGTTCGTCAGGTTGGATGCCATCATGTTTACGGAGTCAGTTAAATCTTTCCATGTACCAGCCACACCCTGTACCTCGGCTTGTCCACCAAGCTTTCCTTCTGTACCTACTTCCCTTGCCACACGGGTTACCTCGTAGGCGAAGGAGTTCAACTGATCCACCATCGTATTGATGGTATTTTTCAAGTCAAGGATCTCTCCTTTAACGTCGATCGTTACTTTTTTAGAAAGGTCACCGGAAGCCACTGCCTTTGTTACCTCGGCGATGTTCCGCACCTGCAAGGTCAGGTTACCCGTCATTTGGTTCACTGAATCCGTCAAATCCTTCCAGGTTCCACCAACACCTGGTACGAAGGCCTGTCCGCCGAGTTTACCATCGGTACCAACCTCACGGGCAACCCTTGTTACCTCGGAGGCGAAGGCACGCAACTGATCCACCATCGTGTTCAGTGTTTCCTTCAATTGCAGGATCTCACCACGTACGTCCACCGTGATCTTACGGCTCATGTCACCGTTTGCCACAGCAATCGCCACATCGGCAATATTCCGCACCTGGGCCGTCAGGTTACCGGCCATCTGGTTTACGGAGTCTGTCAAGTCTTTCCAGGTACCGGCAACTCCAGGCACGTTTGCCTGTCCACCAAGCTTTCCTTCTGTTCCTACTTCTCTCGCCACACGTGTTACTTCAGATGCAAAGGCACGAAGCTGGTCCACCATCGTGTTGATGGTATTTTTCAATTCAAGGATCTCGCCTTTTACGTCCACTTCAATCTTACGGGACAAGTCACCGTTTGCCACCGCCGTGGTTACCTCGGCAATATTCCTTACCTGCGCAGTAAGGTTGGAGGCCATTTTATTTACTGAGTCAGTTAAGTCTTTCCAAAGACCTTCAACCCCGGGTACATCGGCCTGACCACCCAATCGTCCTTCGGAACCTACCTCACGGGCAACACGGGTTACCTCTGAACCAAACGAGTTCAGCTGATCCACCATCGTGTTGATCGTATTCTTTAACTCAAGGATTTCTCCTTTTACGTCCACTGTGATTTTACGGGAAAGGTCACCCTTGGCCACCGCGGTTGTTACTTCCGCAATGTTCCGCACCTGTGCCGTAAGGTTCGATCCCATCTGGTTTACCGATTCCGTCAGATCTTTCCAGGTTCCGCCGACACCCTGCACTTTCGCCTGGCCTCCGAGTTTTCCCTCGGTACCAACTTCCAATGCCACACGGGTTACCTCGGATGCAAAGGAGTTGAGCTGATCCACCATCGTATTGATGGTTTTTTTCAGCTCGAGGATCTCTCCCTGTACGTTTACTGTAATCTTTTTGGACAAGTCTCCGTTTGCAACCGCGGTAGTCACTTCGGCAATATTCCTTACCTGGGCCGTTAAGTTGCCGGCCATGTTATTTACGGAGTCGGTCAAGTCTTTCCAAGTACCACCCACGCCCTGCACCTTGGCTTGTCCACCAAGTTTACCTTCTGTTCCTACCTCCAAGGCCACCCTCGTTACCTCTGAGGCAAACGAGTTCAATTGGTCCACCATGGTATTGATCGTATTCTTCAATTCAAGGATCTCTCCCTGAACATCCACTGTAATTTTCTTGGAAAGGTCACCCTTCGCAACTGCGGTCGTTACATCGGCGATGTTGCGTACTTGCGCAGTCAGGTTCGAGGCCATCTGGTTAACCGATTCGGTCAGATCTTTCCATACACCACCTACACCTTTTACCGTCGCCTGTCCACCAAGCTTACCTTCCGATCCTACCTCACGGGCTACACGGGTTACCTCCGCAGAGAAAGAGTTCAACTGATCCACCATCGTATTAATGGTGTTCTTCAGTTCAAGAATTTCTCCTCTTACGTCTACCGTGATTTTTCTTGAAAGGTCACCACGGGCAACCGCGGTCGTTACCTCCGCAATATTTCTTACCTGGCCTGTTAAGTTTGAGGCCATCTGGTTTACTGAGTCCGTCAAATCCTTCCACGTGCCAGATACGCCCTGCACTTCGGCCTGGCCACCCAGCTTTCCTTCACTACCTACCTCTCTCGCCACACGGGTTACCTCTGAGGAGAAAGAGTTCAACTGATCCACCATCGTATTGATGGTGTTCTTCAGTTCAAGAATTTCTCCCTGTACGTCTACCGTAATTTTTTTACTCAAATCACCCTTTGCCACCGCGGTTGTTACTTCCGCGATGTTCCTCACTTGCGCCGTAAGGTTACCGGCCATCAGGTTTACCGAGTCAGTCAGATCTTTCCATACACCGGCTACGCCTTTTACTTTCGCCTGTCCACCCAACTTACCTTCACTACCTACCTCTCTTGCCACACGGGTTACCTCCATGGAAAAGAGGTTCAACTGTTTCACCATGTCATTTACCTCGGTAGCAATCCTGGAGAACTCACCCTGCAGACGGTGATCGCCAATTTGCAAAGGCATCTCCTGCGAAAGATTCCCTTTCGCTACCGAAGAAATTACGTGGGCTATTTCAATTGTTGGGTGAACAAGGTCGGAGATCAAACTATTGATAGATTCGGATGCTGTACTCCAAGAACCACGGGCCATACGAGGCATTTCTACACGGTGGTTTAGTTTACCCTGTTTACCAATTACATTCCGGGCCTCGGCTAGCTCACGAACCAATATTTCATTAAGTGAAATGATCTCGTTAAGCGTATCACAGATTTTGCCGCTCATGCCAACTGCATCAATCGGCATCCTGGCAACAAAATTTCCGTTGCGTACTTCGGAAAGAATCCGAAGTAGTTCGCGGCTGTCTAACTCGTCTTCAGACGAATCAGAAGTGATTATTTTCTTAGGCTTTCCGTTCGACTTTTTTGAAGGCTTTACAGCGTTTTCATTTGGAAGTTCCAGGCCATCTATCACAGTAGGGACAGGCGCATCAAATGCACCATTAGATTCTTTCTTTTTGGTACTCATGGTTAAGGTTGATTGAGTGAGTCAAACCTACAGAAAAAGTTTTAGATACAAAGGTCTAAAGGGCTTTTTAAGTATTTCCATTTATGATTCTATAAATAGCTGATCAGTTGCATTTTACTAACAAATTTATTCCTAAAAAGGGTTTACTTTAGCCCGCTTTTATTCAGGAGTAATGAACAAGTAAAACAACAAGCCACTTTGGATTCCCGTACTATTTTCCTTGCCGAAGACGATATTGATGACCAGGAGTTTTTAACAGAGGCTTTGCTGAGCATAGATCCTAAGATCAAACTTGTATCATTTTCAAGCGGGCTGAAATTTATTAACCGTCTCAATGATACAGAAGACGGGAATTTGCCCTGCCTTATTGTTCTTGACTATAACATTCCCGAATTGAACGGTGCTGAGATCTTAAACCAGCTTAAAATGGTGGATCGTTTCGCAAACATTCCGAAAGTTGTGTGGAGCACTTCAGATTCGCAACTCTTTCGGGAAAACTGCCTTTCCTGTGGTGCCAGGGCCTACCTGGTAAAGCCTTCCAGCATTAGCGGAATCACAGCAGTTGCCAAAGAGATGTTGCGCTTCTGTGAATAATTTCCAGTGGTGCAAAATCATAAAAGGCTGGTCGCCACAGTTTATTGTAAGAAGAGGATATTTACCTTTGCCACTTATGAAGGAGTCAGTCGATACGGATGTTTTGGAACTGGTTGACGTGCAAACAAAAACCACGTCGCCTTACCAGATCATCGTTTGGAATGATGATGTGAACACCTTTGAATGGGTGATTGAAACCCTGATCGAAGTTTGCGGCCACTCTTATGAACAGGCGGAACAATGTGCCTATATTATTCATTTCTCAGGCAGGTATGCCGTAAAGAATGGAACTTACGAAGACCTCCGCCCGATGGTAGATGCCATTCTAGACAGGGGCATTAGCGCAACACTCGAAGTCACCGCCTGATTAGTTCTCTCACACATTATGCCCCATATCGTTTTGGATGAATCAGCATTTTATTTTCCTCCTGTTGTAGAAGCAGACGAAGAAGGCTTGCTGCTGATTGGAGGACGGGTTACTCCTGAAAGGGTAGTTGAAGCATACAGCAAAGGCGTTTTTCCCTGGTACAACGATGACTCGCTTCCACTTTGGTGGAGTCCCGATCCGCGGTTTGTTTTGTTTCCGGAAGAACTGCATGTCAGCCGCAGTATGCAAAAGTTTTTTAGGAAGACTGCCTTTGAATTTAGAATCAACACCGCTTTTGAAGAAGTGATTTCCAATTGTGCGGCCATTAACCGGAAAGATCAAGATGGCACATGGATCACGAGAGAAATGGCAGATGTTTATGTTGAACTTCACAGAGGTGGCTATGCGCACAGCGCAGAAACATGGATGGATAATAAACTTGTTGGAGGCATGTACGGTATACGGCTTGGCAATATTTTCTTTGGTGAAAGTATGTTCAGCCTCACTACCAATGCATCGAAGTTTGCCTTTATCAACTTTGTTCAGCAACTGCAAAAAGAAGGAGTTGTGGTCATGGATTGCCAGGTTTATACTGAACATGTAGAAAGCTTAGGCGGCAAGCTGATTGATCGGGAGGATTATTTGAAGTTGTTAGGAGGCCTCCCCGCCCCGGTGGACGGTTGACCTGAACACAGCACTTGCTTTTGCGAGATGGTAGCAATGAGCCATCAGATTATAGAGGCAAAGGTCTCAATACAATTTACTGTAGCCGGCTTTAGAATTCTTTTCAACTTCCGTTGCGTCGCACTCTTGTACGTTCCGTAATTCTATTCAGCATGAGCTAACTATCGCCAAGGTCCAGAGACGTACGCAAAGAATAAGCAAAAGGAAAACCCTTTGCGTTTTCTTTTGTACTCATTGCAGTTAAGTAATTCACGATTCCCTTCAAGGATCCGGTGAATTGCTTGAAGCTTTTGATGAAATCCTTGAAGCTTTTGAAGAATACTTTCAAGGATTTAAGTAAAACCTTCAGGGTTTTAGGTATTTCCTTCAGGGTTTTTGTGAATTCCTTCAAGGATTTGAAGAAAACCTTCAACCTTTTGGTGAAAACCTTCAAGCTTTTGGTGATAATCTTCAAGCTTTTGATGAAAACCTTCAGGGTTTTGATGAAATCTTTCAAGACTTTAAGTAATTCCTTGAAGGTTTCGGAATTTCCTTAAAGCTTTTAAAGAAAACCTTCAGGGTTCTAGGTATTTCCTTGAAGGTTTTGATGATTTCCTTGAAGGAGTTAGTGAAAACGTTAAAGGATTAAAGGATTTCTTTCAAGGAATTGTTGAAATCTTTGAAGACATTGACCTTGATCTGTGATGAATTGACCGGAACCTTTAAAAGGTCCATGGTTTGCATTAACCGATTCTTTCTTCTGGTTCATGCGCATGGCTGAAAATATTGCTGAATAGAATTACGGAACGTACAAGTGTGCGACGCAACAGGCTTTCAATAGACATACTAAAGCTGACTACCTAAATAAAAAGGCCCGAACACAAATATGATCGGGCCTTTCCAATGAATGAGGGCTTTAGAACCTTGTTTCAAGGTAATGCGGCAACACAGCCCGCCACGTATTCCAATCATGCGGCCACTCCTCTCCCCACACATCCAGCTCGTAATTGATTCCTTTATTATATAGTATGGAAGCGAAACTTCTTGAGGCGTTTGGATCTTCGTACGGGCCGCTGCCGGAGAAAATGTGAATATGGTTACTTCTCCTGATTTGTTCAAGAACGTTGTGGTCCTCAAGGTTTGGCATGTAGTGCTGCGGACTGTTGAAGTAAACATCGTCATCATAATATCCTTTCGTGTATTCTGTGAGGTCGTACACACCACTCATGGCAATAACGCCATTTAAAAGATCGGGGCGTTTTAAAAAAAGGTTCATGCTGTGTAAGGCACCAAAGGAGGCCCCACTGATGATGATGGGCGTATCCTGGCCAGAGGTTGTTTTGATATAAGGAATCACCTCGTCGTAAATGTAACTGTTAAACTGCCCGTGCATCCAGGTCTTGTGTTTGGGATGAACTTCATTGTTTAACCAACTCTCGCTGTTGATACTGTTTACAGAATACACTTTCAATTTCCCCGCTTCAATCGATGGTCGAATGCTGTCGATCAGTTGGAACCTTTCGTACTCAAGATAATCGGCAGCCGCAGTTGGCACCAGTAAAAGGGCAAATCCATAATGCCCATAAACAGCTATCGGCATATCCTTCTGCAACCGATGACTATACCAGGACGTCATACTTTTTTCCATTCTAATTTTTTTGTGTTAATAAAATCCAAATGCCATGTGGTAACTTAAAGATAAAATGGATTCCATTAATATTGGCGGTCAGGTAAAAACACTTACTTAGTAATTATTTTTTGAATTTATGAATCAGCCCCGGCATCTATCATGTATTTTCCGCCCCGATTTCTAACCGAAGTATGAAAAACCAACACTCTCATATCGACGAACTTATCTCTACTTCCCAGTCGAACTTTTTTCAGTTGATGCTTGATAATATCAACGAAGCCTTCATACTTCTTGATAAGGAATTTGTCGTATTGGAAAGTAATAAAACGGCAAGAAGGGGTAATTGGAACAATACAGGCATCTTGCTATTTCCTGGCGTCAAGGTACTGGACACGGTTGACGAAGAACGGCGTCCTTTTGTACAAGAAATGCTGCAAGATGTACTGACCGGCAACCAGCGCAAAACCGAATATATCTTTCGCCACCCTGATGGAGCATCGAGCTACTTTGAAAACACCATTCTGCCCGCCCGGAATGAAGCCGGTGAAATTGTGGGCATTATCGTCTTTTCAAAAGACGTCACGGCACAGAAAAGAACGGAAATTGGAATTGTGGAAGCCGAGGAACGCTGGCAATTTGCGTTTGAAGCATCCAACCAGGCCGCATGGGACTGGAATATGAAAACCGGTGAGATCATTTATTCGAGTTCCTATAAGAAGATGTATGGTTTTGTAGACGATGAACTGAAGAATGATATTTCTGAATGGGTTTCCAGGATACACCCGGAAGACAGGAAGAGGGTTGAAAAGGACCTGGCTACACACACCTTGTCGAACAATCCCTACTACGAGACAACCTACCGCATTCAACTAAAGAACAGCGAATATAAATGGGTAATGGCCCGTGGAAAGATCATTGGGTGGGATGAATACGGGGAACCTATCCGCATGATAGGAACACACACCGACCTGACAGAAACGCTGGAAGCGGAAGCAGTGGTCAGGAAAATGAATGAGCGTTTTGTGTATGCATCCAAGGCATCGTCGCAGGTTTTGTGGGAATGGGATGCCGTGACGAATGAATTCTACGTGAGCCCAACTTTTTCTGAGCTTTTCGGCTGGAGCACCGACGTGGTCAAGAGTTTTTACGACTGGTCTCAATTCCTCCACCCGGATGAAAAAGATCAGCAAGTTGTTCGTTTCCAGGACGCACTTCAACAAAAAGACAAAAGCATTTGGCAGGAAGAATACAGGTTGCGAAAGATGGATGGCAATTATGCCATAGTCGGGAACAAAGCATACATCATAAGGAATGAAAACGGTGACGTTCAAAAAATGATTGGTGCGGTGCAGGACATTACTGTGCAGAAAACAACCGAAAAAGAACTGTTCAAGTCTAACGAACGATATAATATGATGCTCCAGGCAACCAGTGATCTGCTCTGGGAATGGGACATCAACAGCCTTGAGGTTTATCGGTCGCAAAGCGGCATAAAGACTGTCTATGGCCTTGATGATGACTCGCTGGTAAAAACAACTGCGCAGTGGTTAGAACGGATTCATGAAGATGACAAGGAGATGATGTTGAACAATCTCAGGGAGGTTCAGAACGGTAAGAACATGCAGATCTTTGAAACGGAATACCGGTTTCTGAATGGTGAGGGAACCTACAACTATATTCATGGTCGTGGCATTTTGTTGACAGATGCAGAAGGAAAGCCTGTGCGAATGATTGGCACTGAGCAAAATATTTCGGAAAGGAAAAGGCTGGAACAAGAGATCCTGACGAACGAGCTGGAATATAAAAAACTGATCAACCAGGCAACGGTTGATTCGCAGGAACAGGAAAGAAGTGAGATAGGACGTGAGCTTCATGATAACATCAACCAGGTACTAACAACCACCAAACTTTACCTGGAGCTTGCACTCTCCAATGAAGACATGATGAAAGAGCTGGTAAAAAAATCCAGCAAGAACATCAGCAATTTGATCAACGAAATACGTCAGTTGTCACGTTCGTTAATGGACCCAACCATTGGCGACCTGGGTATTGTTGATTCCATTAACGACCTTGTTGAAAACATCAATTTTACAAGGAAAATTAATGTCAGCCTGAGAATTGACAAGAGCATAGAAAATGTTTTGGACAGGAATCAGAAGCTGACTATATTTCGCACAATTCAGGAGTCGTTAAACAATGTGATCAGGCATGCTAAAGCAAATTCCGTGATCATTACCATCGACCAAAACGCAGACCATGTAGCCCTCCAAATTATTGATGACGGCATTGGTTTTCTGAAAGATTCAGTTAAAAAAGGTGCGGGTTTAAAGAATATTACGAACAGGGTGTATTTAATTAATGGAACTTTCCGAATTAAAAGCAAACCTGGTGAGGGATGCCAGATAAACATCAGCTTTCCTATAAAATAACCACTTTCGAACATCATTATTATGGAGAAGATAACGATCCTTATTGCAGACGACCACACTCTTGTGAGAGAGACATGGAGCTTTATTTTGAATACAGACGAACGTTTTAACGTGATTGCAGAAAGCGGCAGCGGTGAGGAGGCTGTGGAACTGGCCAAACAACTTCGCCCTAATATCGTCATTATGGACATTAACCTGCCTGGAATGAACGGAATCGAAGCCACGCAGTTAATTCGTAAATACTCACCCGCATCAAAGATCCTGGGTGTTTCGCTGCATACGCAGCCTACGTATGCCCGTAAAATGATCCAGAAAGGTGCGATGGGTTATGTAACCAAAAATTCTTCCCGCGAAGAAATGTTCAAGGCCATCATAGAAGTGCAGAACGGCCGCAGGTACATTTGCGATGAGATCAAAAACATTCTTTCCGAACAGGTCATCAACGGTGAAGATCAGCAGACAGGGTTGAATGCGCTTTCTCAACGGGAAATCGAGATCATCAACTTCATTAAAAAAGGCTTTTCGTCTAAAGAGATAGCAGAGAGCCTTGACATTTCAGTAAAAACGGTGGAAGTACACCGTTATAATGTGCTGAAGAAACTCAATCTTAAAAACTCGGCGGCCCTTGTAAATTACATCAACAACAGCCAGCTCGAATTCGAATAATTTATTTCCCTTTGTTAAAAAGGCAATTGCCTGGAGAAATTCAGCGCAGTTGCCTTTTTTCATTTTACACGGCTGCTTTGGGCCTGCTTATCTTTCTTTCTGCTGAATTGCCTCTCAGCGCCTAATTTTGCTCACCAATTTTATTGCATGAACACAGAGCTTTCCAAAAATTTTACGCCGCAGGATGTTGAAGAAAAATGGTACCGTCACTGGCTGGATAAAGGCTATTTTTCGAGCAAGCCGGATGACAGGCCTGCTTTCACCATCGTTATTCCTCCGCCAAATGTTACAGGTGTATTGCACATGGGCCATACCCTGAACGAAACGGTGCAGGATGTACTTGTGCGTAAGGCAAGAATGAGCGGCTTTAATGCGTGCTGGGTTCCCGGCTCGGATCATGCGTCCATTGCCACGGAAGCCAAGGTTGTGCAGATGCTGGAAAAAGAAAAAGGCATTTCAAAGCATGAACTTTCCCGTGAAGATTTTTTGAAACACGCCTTTGAATGGAAAGACAAGTACGGTGGGATCATCTATCACCAGATCAAAAAACTGGGTTGCAGTGTTGATTGGGACCGTGTAACGTTCACAATGGACGACCATTACTACAAGGCCGTCATTAAAGTATTTATTGATCTCTATAATAAAGGACTGATCTATCGTGGTGCCCGCATGATCAACTGGGATCCCAGTGCGCAAACCGCATTGAGTGATGAAGAAGTAGAATACAAAGACATACAGGGAAAGCTCTATTATGTAAAATATAAAATCGTGAAAAGTGAAACGGCAAACGTGAAAGACGATTCAACTTCTCACCATTCACCACTCACTACTGACGACTACATCTCCATCGCAACGCAACGTCCGGAGACCATCATGGGTGATACCGCTGTTTGCGTTCATCCCAATGATCCGAGATTTCAACATCTGAAAGGCGCAAAAGTGATTGTTCCACTGGTGAATCGCGAAGTGCCTGTCATCTTCGATGAATACGTTGATCCTGCTTTTGGTACCGGTGCATTAAAAATTACACCTGCGCATGATATCAATGACTATAACCTTGGGTTGAAGCATAATCTTCCTGCGATCGACACCCTCAACCCTGATGGTACGTTGAGCGAGGCAGCTGAAGTGTTTGTTGGAATGGATCGTTTTGAAGCCCGCAAGGCAGCGGTGAAAAAATTACAGGAGGATGGTCTCTTAATTAAGGAAGAGGAATACCAGACTCGCTTAGGCTTTTCGCAAAGAACAAATGCTGTTGTTGAACCACGCATCTCCACGCAATGGTTTGTAAAAATGGGTGAGCTGGCAGGTAAAGCGCTGGTTGCGGTTACAAGCGGTGAAGTAAAAATTCATCCTGAAGAGCGGTTCCTGGCAACTTATAAATACTGGCTGGAGAACGTTAAAGATTGGTGTATCAGCCGTCAGCTTTGGTGGGGACAGCGCATCCCCGCTTGGTATGCACCAGACGGAACATTTGTAGTTGCTGACACAAAAGAAGAAGCAGCGAAGCAGATCGCAACTCAAAATTCAAAATTTAAAATTGACGACCTGGTTCAGGATGAAGATGTATTAGATACCTGGTTCTCTTCCTGGCTATGGCCGATAGAAGTATTTAACGGTGTTACGCAACCCAATAATCCCGAGATCAACTACTACTACCCTACTTCTGTATTGGTAACAGGGCAGGATATTATTTTCTTTTGGGTAGCAAGGATGATCATGGCGGGTGAAGAATACATGAACGAAAAACCTTTCGAACATGTGTATTTCACCGGTATGGTACGTGATAAGCAAGGAAGGAAGATGAGCAAGAGTCTTGGCAACTCGCCTGACCTTCTTGATCTTATTGAACGCTTTGGTGCCGATGCTGTTCGCTTTGGCATCATGATATCTGCACCTGCCGGTAACGATCTTTTATTTGATGACAGCAGTTGCGAACAGGGACGTTTCTTCAACAACAAGATCTGGAATGCATTGAAGCTGGTGAAGATGTGGGAAGGAAGGCAATCGGCAGACGGCAATCGTGAGTCAAAGGCTTCCTCAATTGACGATTCAGCTTTCACGTCTCACGATTTCGCTACGCAGTGGTTTGAAAATCGTTTGCACCAGGTAAGAGCGGAAGTGGAAGAAATGTACAAAGGCTTTCGATTGAGCGAAGCTTTAAAGACCATCTATTCTTTAATATGGGATGATTTCTGCAGCTGGTATCTCGAATGGGCTAAGCCTGGCTTCGAACAACCGATTGATGCTGCAGTTTATCAGAAAACAGTTTTGTTCTTTGAACAATTAATGCAATTGCTTCACCCTTTTATGCCGTTTGTGACAGAGGAGATCTACCACCAACTGAAAGATCAACAAGATGATCTTTGCGTAAAACAGTTTGCGGAATTCCAGTCGTCGGATAATGCTTTATTGCAGCAAGGTGAATTATTGAAACAAACCATTACAGCCATTCGTGATGTAAGAGTAAAAAACAGCATCAAACCAAAAGAGCCGATCAAATTACATATACAGGGATCACAAAAGGATTTCTCTTCTATTCAAACAATTTTAAAAAAGCAGGTGAATGCAGAGGCAATCAATTATGTCAACGACACCGTTGCTGGCACCATCACCGCAGTGATCGGGAGTAATAAATTCTACATCGAAACAGAACAACAACTCGATACTACTGCGCAAAAAGAAAGCCTGCAAAAGGAACTAGATTACCAGAAAGGTTTCCTTATTTCAGTAGAAAAGAAATTGAGCAATGAACGTTTTGTGCAGAATGCAAAACCGGACGTTGTAGATGCAGAACGCAAGAAGAGAGCGGATGCGGAAGAAAAGATCAAAGCGCTGGAAGAAAGCCTGGCAAATTTATAATTCATGAATTCGAACCGTTTTTGTTATAAAAGCATGTTGCTGTTGGTAGCATGCTTTTGTTTTTATTTTCATTCTATTGCTCAAAGCGGCGAAGTAAAACTGTTGGACCGCATCAATCCTGAACGGCCAACATCTGACTTATGGAAAGGCGTGACCAATTCTGTTTATCCTGTAACTGTATTAACACCGGTTAGCATTTTAACTGCCGGCTATGTTCAAAAAGATAAAGAGCTTCAGAAGAAAGGCTGGATGGCGGTTGGATCAATTGTAACCAATGTGGTAGTGACACAGGGATTAAAAATGATCACGGGCCGCGAAAGACCTTATAATAAATATCCTGAGCTGATCAACAACTACCATTTTGAAACTGATTCTTCATTTCCGTCAGGACATACCAGCAATGCATTTGCTACTGCTACCACGCTGTCTATCAGTTTTAAGAAGTGGTATGTGATTGCACCGGCTTACTTATGGGCTGCGGGCACTGCTTATTCGCGGCTTTATCTTGGACAGCACTATCCTACGGATGTTTTAGCGGGAGCTGCTGTGGGTGTTGGAAGTGCTTTTCTTAGCCATTGGCTTACTGGAAAGTTTTTCTATAGAAAGAAGAATAAGCTCTCCTCTCCTGCTGGGTAAATACAATTCTGTTATTCGGGTTTTATGTGTTAGTCAGATAAGTTTGATCATATTTTCTTACCACGTCGCATTGCGGTTATTGTGGTATAAGGTTCAACGGCAGGATGATCTCGAAGACATTGGAGCCTTTTGGTCTCGTACGGGAAAAATCATCATCCAGTATGTGAGACAATCTTACGCCAATGGATGCTTCCAGCGAGTTGAAGATCTTCGTATCGAAAAATAATTCCCCACCTACACTGCGCTGGTTTCGGTAACGTGTTTTGTCGTTGGAATATACCCTTGAGTAATCGTAAAACGCATTCGTTCGAAGCCGGAGAAAATAAATAACACCGGAAATTCCTATGTCCGGGTAAATCAACGGCATGTGGTAATTCCCTGTAAGTCGCCACATACGCGAAAAATAAAAATCATTATAGCCTCTCGAATTAGCAAAACGATTACTGAAGGTAAGATTCGCTGTATCCGTCTCCTGAATGTTCGCAGCTAATACAATGCTGTGATTCCGTATCGAAGGAAGGTACAAACTCACACCGGCAAGCGTTTGTTTGTCGCTGCCATTTAGTAAATGACGGTGTTGAAGATTAAGAGTATAAGCAAACTTTGGAAAGATATGTTGAACGGCTTTTGGCAGCTGTTGTACATATGAAATGAAATGAGAAAGATAGTTTGCAGTACGGCCATTGATCTCGTTGCGGAACTCTTCAGATGGTTTCAGTTGGCTGTATACATAATTGGTTCCGAAGTTCAGATTCTTGTACATCTTCCCGCTCGTCAGGTTTAGCGGAATGGTATAACCAATCCTTGCTTCCATCTGGTTCAGCGTATAGGTCTTCGAAGTGGTTTCAATAGTGCGGTCGAAGGTATATTGTATACCGGCATTCAGCACCGGGAACAAACCTCCATAAAACGTATTGAAGCCAACGCCATGCGATGATTCATTGAGATTATAACGGTAAAACAACTCGTTACTGAACGTGTTCAGCACATTATCGCTGTACAAACTGTAAGTAATTTCAGGGTCGGTATAGTTAGGACGCCAGCTGTGCAGGTTAAACAAGCCTGCCGATTTTTTATATTCTGTTTCTTGAAATTCTCTCCCGTTTTGCCCCAGTACATTGGGAGCATCCTGCAAGGCTATCTGGAAAGGAACAACACGTTTGTTAACGTCACTGCCGGTGAGCTCGACATCCTTTATAGAACTTAGTGATCGTTTTTGCAAGCGGTAACCATTGCTTGTAAACTGCGACCAGGTAATCGTGTCATTCAGAACGTTTGGATAATAATTACCCGTCTGCCCCGATGTTAGTTGCCGTATTTGTTGAACAGGAAATTTGCTGTTAAGATCAAGTTCATAAATATCATCGTTACCCGACTGGGATGAAACGAAATACAATTTGCTTCCCTGTACGAAGGGGTACCCCAGTGTAGCTGCACCGGGTGCAATGATATTCTCCATCTTTTCAGTTGCAAGCGAGCCATGTTTTAACGACATGGTGCTGTTGGCTTCTCTTAGTGCAACAACGTATTCATCATTGTTGATAAAACGCGGATGTACATACAATGCATGGGCAGGTGCATTGATACGCTTCAAAATATTGCCATCACGACTGAGCAAATGCAATTCACTTTTAAGCGAATCAGTGAAAGCAACAGCAAGTATCCGCTCTCCATCAGGGCTTATGTCAGGGGTGAAATATTTGGCCTTGTTCGTGATCTGCGTTTCCTGTCCATTGGCAATATCCAGCAAAACTATATCACTGTAATTCACCAACGACCAACGTGCAGACGTATTATACGTTGTATATGCAATGGTTCCGTTGCGGTAGCTAAACCAATCTTCCGAAGTTATATTTCTCAGTTTGATACGATGCTCACCGTTTTTATCTTTTAAATAAAAAGCCGGCAGGTGACGATAACTGGATTTTACGTAAAGCAGTGAATCCTCTCCTATTTGCTGCGGGAAAAAGTAGTTGGTAACGGTTTCTCTTTTCTTTATCGCATCCCTCCTGGTGCTTACTTCATGGCGGTAGAACTCCAAAGCTTCTAACCTGAATTGCCGCCACGGAATATTGCTGTAACGTTTGATGCTGCCATCAAAAAAGCCAAAAAACCCGCGAAACGTTAAGGCATCACTCGTCACTTTTCGCCAGAAGTCAGGACCATATTTTTCATACCCATAGTTGACCAAAAAATATCCGAGCGGATAGTGATCGGGCACATAATCCTTTAATGAACCATTTCTGAGTTTCATCCAGCCATAGCTGCGACCTTCACGCCACAAAGCCCTGAAGCCATTAAAGAACTGTGGCGCCCTTCCTCTTCCCTGAGTTGTTTGTATGGTTTCGCTGTGCACAGCATCGCCTTCAAAAAACCAACCCGGTATGGCAATGGCATTAAAGGCTGCCTGTCCTTCCTGTCCAAAAAGAAAAGAAGCAATGCGGCTGAGACCGTGATTAAAATTGCTGTATTGATGTACGTGCCGGTACTCATGAACAGCCAGTGTTTGTTCCCATGGCGTACTTCCAAATTCAAAAATATTAGAGCCCGGAATTAAATAGTACTCGCTTCGGAAAGGACCGAGAGCCACATAACCGTTGGCAAGTGTTGTGTTTTTATGCAGAACAATATTGATGCGACGAATGGTGTTACCAAGCGGGTTGGGATTGATGCGATTTGCCTGGTGAATGATGGCTGCAATGTTTTGCGCCTGGCTATCTACCGCCGGATCAAAGATGATGCGGGCCGTATCAGTTTTGATCTCTTTCCATTTGGTGGAAGGTGGAAAACCACCAAATTGTTGTGCCTTCAATAGAGTTGTACAGAGCAAAAACAAGCCTGTCAGGATCTGTTTGCCATTCATGTGAAAAAGATACAGAAAAATTGATTCCAGCATTATAATCCTCCATTTATCTTCACTGCACAAACGCTGCGAATGGATCTTCTTGCGATCGCACTGGCACCTTCCTTTGCAATCATTCTTTTTATTCTTTACCGTGACAAACTTGACCGCGAGCCGGCAATAGTTCTCTTTGCAAGTTTTCTCTACGGCATGATCTCCACCATTCCTGCCGTGGCTTTGGAAAGCGCCTTTGGATTTTTTAAACTATCAGGTATTCATGGCACAGTGGTCTCTGCCTTTCTGGGTGTGGCATTCGTGGAAGAATTAGTAAAGTTTGTTCCCTTACGTTTTTATTCGTTCAGCCGTATCAGTTTTGATGAACCACTTGACGGTATTGTTCATGGTGTGATGATAGGGATGGGATTTGCCACTGTTGAAAATATTCTTTACGTATACCAACACGGAGTGACCACGGGTTGGCTGCGCATGTTTACCGCTGTTCCGGGGCATGCTTCGTGGGGTGTGATCATGGGTTATTATGCGGGAAAGGCAAAGTTTAACCACAAGAGACGCACAATACTTTTATTAACCGGGCTTGTATTGACAACTTTCTTTCATGGACTGTATGATGCCTGTCTTTTTATCACCAAGTATGTTGACAAGAATACCAGTTTTGTACTGGCACTGGCAGCATTAACTACACATATTCTTGCAGTGCTGCTGGCTTCAAGAATGATGCGGCAACATCATCACACATCAAAAGGTTTACACCAGCATTCGCCGCTGCTCACCATCAGGCATGCAGGCGTCAACGACATTCCTCTGATCCGCACATTAGCCAGGCAAATATGGCCGCAGACCTATAAAGAAATTCTCAGCCGCAGGCAGATCAATTACATGATGAAACTGATTTATAGTTCTTCTGCTTTATCAAGACAAATGGCAGAAGGACATTGGTTTATTATTGTGTACAACAATGCTATTCCTGTTGGATTTGCGTCCTTCAGCGAAATAGAACCGCTTATTTATAAACTGCAAAAGATCTATGTTCTACCAAACCAGCAAGGTCGCGGAACAGGAAGGTTTACCATTGAGCAGGTGATCGATGAAATCAATATTGCCGGCGCCGTTGCTTTGCGCCTGAATGTGAACAGGCATAATAAAGCAAAAAGTTTTTACGAACGAATTGGCTTCATGGTGATAAGCGAAGAAAAGACCGACATCGGTGAAGGATATTTTATGGATGATTATGTGATGGAACTCCGATTCAACGAAGGAAATAATTAATAATTAGTAATTAATGATTGTTTTCTCATCGTTCATAACTCATAACCCATAACTCCTCCCCTTCACCTCACCTGGTATTCCACTTTCAACGTAATAGAAGCTGTCTTTTCTTTTGATGTTGTATTGAAGGCGCCTCCATAGCTATAGTCTTCATTGCTGTTCTTTCCCGTGATCTGGAAGACACCCATGTTTGCTTTTTTCATATCACCAAGGCCGGCCCCAGAATTGGTGGCAATGCTTTCTGCTCTTTGTTTGGCGTCAGCGGATGCCTTTGCCAGGAGATCGATCTTCAGTTCATTTAGTCGTGAATAGTAATAGCTTGGAGCGGATGAATTCAGCTCGATGCCTTGCTGCAATAAGGTGGTGATCTCGCGGGACATTCTTTCCACAACATCAAGCTTGCGGGAATCAACAGTAACTGTTTCGCTTAGGTTGTAACCTGTGAATGTATTTCCAATCACACGACCATCGGCATCAAATTTCTGTTCGTAGTTACGGTTCATGTTCACCGAAGAAAACACGATGCTGGAGTCCGGCACGCCTGCTGTATTCAGGTAACGTTTGATGATGGCTTCATCAGATTTTATCTGCTCATAAGCCGTTTTTAGATCGAAGCCGTTGCGATTAAAATTGCCTGTCCACACGATCTGGTCGGCAACAAAATCTTTTTCTGCAAGCCCGGTAACGCTAATGGTTTCCGGTGCCCTGAACTTATATTTTAAAGTTGCGGTGGCAAGCAATACGGCAATGATGATGGCAGCAGCAATAATCAGGTGACCGATGTATAGGCGCATGTTAGTTTTTTCTCCAAATTAGAAAACTAACTGCAAGGCTTCTGCACGTGTCATGTTAATTTTTTAAACATGCTCTTTGATACATAACCCTTCTATACATCTTTCTTGCTACCAGTTCCTGCTGCCGCAACTGGTAAACTCTTGTCCATATTATATACATCATCCCGGAAGTTCAACACGCCGTCATCATCAACCCAAGCTGTCAGGTAAATGATGGAGACCGGAACTGCCTGGTTCAATTTCACCCACTGTTCCTTTCCAGCATACATCGCATCATTGATCTTCATGAAGTCCCACTTAGGGTCGCCGCTTAAAAGATATTCCGCAAGTCTCTGGGGTTCAGCTACACGTACACAACCATGGCTATAGGCCCTTATGCGATGATCGAACAAGGTTTTCGCCGGCGAATCATGGAAGTAGATGGCATGTTCGTTCGGGAATAAAAACTTCACCAATCCAAGGGAATTATCCATACCCGGTTTCTGCCTGATTACCGGTAACCCGTTCTCCGTACCCGTTTGTTCGTAGCCATTGCTCTCCAGGTAATAACTGTTCTTTCGCATCTTGGGAAGAATTTCTTTCTGCACAATACTTGGCGGCACATTCCAGTAAGGACTGAAAACTATATGCGTTAGTTCGTCATTAAAGATGGCTGTCTGGTTCTTTTCCGAACCTACTACCACGTTCATCTCCAATACGTGTTTGGTTCCTTCGTAAATATGCAACTTGTATTCGGGGATATTGACGATGATCCTTCTGCCCTGTGCTTCGGCCGGTAAACTTTGCGACCGCTGCAGGTTGACCTGCAATTGACGAATTCTTTCTTTCGCAGGAACATTCAGAGCAGAGACAACCAATGCATCAGTGATACCGTTTTCTCTAAACCCAAACTGCCGTTGAACTTTCCTGACAGCTTCGGCCAGCTCAAAGGTGTACCTGCTTGTTGTATCATTCGTTTTCAGCTCGCCGGTAACTTCCAGTCTTGCTTTTAATTGTTTGATGAATGGTGCTGACTCTCCTTCTTTGTATTGCTTTTTGTTCAGCACAAGTTTTTGCCAGCCACCGTTTTGATCAATTTCCATGAACCGGGATAACTGCTTTTGTAAAAGCGCAGGCTGGTAAAAATATTGGGGAGCATCGCTTGCGTTTGCTGCAAGTGAGATTGTATTCAGAAAAAGAAAGAGAGCTATTAACTGCCACGTCTTCTTACGGATTGTTGTTTTCATAATCACAGTTTTCTTTCGCTTCAATAATTAGTGAACAGGTTCAGTAAAACAAGAACCGCACCCAAATAAAAATTGTAGAATATGGGTGGTTATTGTGGAAGATGAAAGTTTTCCTATTTAAGGGAGTGAATCGATCAGGGCTTTGCGGTTTTCGATGTAAGTTATTTTTCGCCAGCCGACGTAAGCAGTGATCATGCAGGCAAGGTAAAGAGCGGCTCCAATAAAGATGGTGGTGTTGATCTTCCTGACGAGGAAATAATAACAGCCGCTGAATATGAGTTCAGCAAAAGTGAATACAATAAAAAAGAACACGAGGGGTTTCATATGGACATTTGTCTCTTTGTGAGAGACAAGTCTTGTGCCATGGATTGAACGATTGATCGGTACTATAATTAAGTGGGTAATCTTTTTTCGTGAATGATTTCCCGGCCATTGATTTCTACCTTCCGCTCTAATTTTATATGACGTGATTGTTATGTCGTCATTCTCTCCAGCTCTTTCCACTTTTTCTCTTGAAAGAAAAAGTGGAGCAAAAAGTTCAATGCAATTCAACGGCTCCGCCTGAATTGCCACCCACGCACAACAGGCATTCTTCAGTTGTTAAAAGCAGTCATCTATTCATCAATGCTTCTTTTCTAAATGACCGTCACTATATCAGCAACTATCCTTTGATGCTTTTGCTAGCGACGTAACATATTGCAGGCGCTGTATTGCGCTATTCCTTCATTACAGTAAATAGATGCGATAGTAAATGCGCAATAAGGCGCCGGTGCACCCGAATGCTGCACGAATACTACGTAAATGGATAGCGCTTTTGGGAAAGATTGAAGTCCGAAAGAGATCTTGCTTAAGCAAGGGCTGTGCCCGGATGGCCTTCCCACCGGGAAGGTCGGGATGGGCCGGCCCGCTCTACACCAACTGCTGCGTCATCTTCACCACACCCATCACAAAAACGCTTTGCACGTTACCGACGTTTTCAATATTGCTCAATTTGTTGACGTGAAAATTGTAGTATTCATCCATGTCCGCAACAACAACCTTCAGCATAAAATCAAACTCACCGGAGATTGTCAGACATTCCAGCACTTCGTCCATATCCAAAATGCCTTTGATGAATTTCTCCCCCGCATTTTTGCTGTGCTGCCGTAACGATACGTAACAGATCACCATCAGCCCCTTGCCTACCTTGGAAGCATTCAACAATGTCACGTATTGCTTGATCACGCCGCTCTCTTCCATGCGTTTGATCCGTTCATGAACCGGCGTTGTACTGAGGTGAACTTTTTCCGAAATTTCCTTGATGGTCATGCGGGCATTCTGCTGCAATAACTTCAGTATAGCCAGGTCCGTTTTATCCAGCACAGGCGGTTCTTCTTTTGGGAGCGCTTTTGCCATAGTCAAACAGGAGATTTTCCTGCAAAGGAGAGATAAACGCCGCATATATCCTAAAGTTTCAGAAGCTTTCAGGATATTTTCCTACCTCCTTACCTTTGCGAAGCAAATCAAAAGTAAAAATTCAAAATTCAAAAAAGGGTCCGCCATCAAGGTCAGTCTTTTTATTTTCTACTTTTGAATTTTGACTTCTTCAAACTCTTAAACAGTAAATAATGTCAACTCTCACAAACACAAACATCGACTTCAAGCTTGCCTACAAGGTGAAGGACATGTCTCTCGCAGAATGGGGTCGTAAAGAAATTCGTTTGGCTGAAGCAGAAATGCCAGGTCTGATGTCAATCCGCAAAGAATACGCAGCTACGCAGCCATTGAAAGGTGCCCGCATTGCCGGTTGTCTTCACATGACCATCCAGACTGCCGTATTGATTGAAACTTTGGTTGCCCTTGGTGCTGAAGTAAAATGGAGCTCTTGTAACATCTTCTCTACGCAGGACCAAGCCGCTGCTGCTATTGCTGCTGCCGGTATTGGTGTATTTGCCTGGAAAGGACAAACACAGGAAGAAGCTGACTGGTGTATTGAGCAGACTTTGTTCTTTGGTGGTGCTGATCGTCCGCTGAACATGATCCTTGACGATGGTGGTGATTTAACCAACATGGTTCTTGATAAATACCCTGAGCTGGTACAACACGTAAAAGGTATCTCTGAAGAAACTACAACTGGTGTTCACCGCTTATACGAGAGAATGGCAAAAGGTACTTTACCAATGCCTGCTATTAACGTAAACGACTCTGTTACCAAATCCAAGTTCGATAACAAATACGGTTGTAAAGAATCATTGGTAGATTCTATTCGTCGTGCAACTGACGTAATGCTTGCCGGTAAGGTAGCAGTAGTTGGTGGTTATGGCGATGTGGGTAAAGGTTCTGCGGCTTCTTTGGCTGGTGCCGGTTGCCGTGTGATCGTTACCGAGATCGATCCTATCTGTGCTTTGCAAGCAGCTATGGACGGATTTGAAGTAAAGAAAATGATCGACGCTGTAAAAGAAGCTGACATTGTTGTTACCGCTTCTGGTTGCCGCGACCTGATCACCGGTGCACATTTTAAACTCATGAAAGACAAAGCCATTGTTTGTAACATTGGTCACTTTGATATTGAGATTGATGTAGCATGGTTGAACACCAACTACGGTAACACAAAAGATACTGTGAAGCCACAGGTTGACATTTACAATGTAGATGGCAAAGACATCATCTTATTGGCTGAAGGCCGCCTGGTGAACCTTGGTTGCGCTACCGGCCACCCATCATTCGTAATGTCTAACTCTTTCTCTAACCAAACATTAGCACAGATTGAGTTATGGACAAACAACGATTCTTACGAGAACAAAGTATACGTTCTGCCAAAGCATTTGGATGAGAAAGTTGCCCGCCTGCACCTTGCTAAAATTGGTGTTGAGCTGGATGAATTAACTTCTGCTCAATCAGAGTACTTAGGTATCTCTAAAGAAGGTCCGTTTAAGCCAGAGGCTTACCGTTATTAATCGGTTGTCATCCTGAGCTTGTCGAAGGGTGTTGTAAGATAGATGAAGCCCCGTAGTGATACGGGGCTTTTCAATTGTCATCCTGAGCGAAGTCGAATGATTTTGTACTTAGCTGAAGTGCTACTATTAAGCTTTCGTTGCGTCGCACACTTGTGCGTTCAGAAAATTTCAGTAAACAGTTGATCTGAAATCCTATCAACAGATCGCTTTGGCCACTTTAGTAACGATAGATCGTTCCGTAGTATATATTTGAAGGAATAAAAATTAGTAACTGCTTATGAGAATTCTGCATTTGTCCGACTTTCATTTAGATAAAGAAACAAGAGAAGATTCAAAAAGGCACGTCGTCACCCCTATTATTAATACGATCAAGCAATTACAAAAAGAAAAAGAAATTGATCTTATCCTTTTCACTGGAGACTTGATAAACATTGGGGGAAAAAACTATGATTCAATAGAAAATGCTTTTATTGATTTTAAGGATGTGTTTATACAACCACTTTTAGACGAAACTTCATTAGCAAATGAAAAGTTCTTTTTTGTTCCAGGAAATCATGACGTCTTGCGCAGTGCAGACTCAGTTCACTTAGAGTCAGGTTTAACGGCTAACTTGAAGACAGAAGAAGCGATTAACGCATTCTTTTTAAAACCAGAAGGCATCAATAGAATTTTACCGTTTAAGGAATTCGAAAATCTATTTTATAGTGATGTTAGCATTGATAAAAAACATTCAGCTTTTGAATCAAGTTATAAACTCCGAATCAAAGATTATACTGTCGGTATAGCTTGCCTAAATTCTTCTTGGCGGTGTTATGACAGCGACACAGATCAAGGGAAAATATTGATTGGAGAGAAACAACTCAATAACGTAATTGACCATTTAGACGGATGTGACATTAAAATTGCACTATCACATCATAGCTACGACTGGCTTTACAAAGAAGATAGCGAAGTTGTAACGACATTACTAAAACAACATTTTAATCTTTTCTTCTGCGGACATGTGCACAAACTCAGTACAGGATTCTACCAAGACCCCGACGGACAATTGTTTACTTTATGTGCACCTGGGATACTTTCAACTGCAATTAGAAAACCAGAGAAAAAACATGAGAATGGTTTTACCGTGGTTGACTATTCAATTGAAAATGCACTCGTAAAGCTCACCTTTTATAAAGGAGAGTATTTAAAACCAAATTATATACTCAATACTTCGATTGGAAAAAACGGCGTGTGGGAAGCAAAAATTCCGAAGAATGAAGAAGTAGTAAGAATAGAGAACGAACGAATTTTGATAAAAGAGATTCAGAACGAAAACATTCCAAAATTCAACTCTCATTTGTTAACTCACGCAACAGACACGAATGCTCCAAAGTCTATTAATGAAATATTTGTCATGCCAACTATTTCAATTAAAAATGAGCTTGACGCAAACAAAAAAGACAAAATAGTTGAAAATTTAACCGAGTTAATTCTTTCAAAAAAGAACCACATTGTTTTTGGTACCAAGGAATCAGGGAAAACAGTTTTACTTGATAAACTTTTCATGGATATTGCTGATAATAATAAGCTTTACCATACTCTTCCTGTGCTATTTGATTTTAAGGAGTTCAACGGAAATATAATACAGACAGTAAAGAAATTTTGGAACCAGAATACTCAAACAACAAAAGACTATTTAAAAAATTACAAGGTTCTCCTCCTAATTGATAATATTTCCTTTGAAGAAAACGATCGTGAGAAAATAAAAGCGCTTAACGAGTTTTTGCAAAAGAATCCAAATATTAGCTTTATTGCGACCTACTTACAGATTTTCGAGGACGATTATCCTTTAAATATCGAGATCTCTAGTATGCTGCAATACGATATGTTGAATTTAAAGCAGTTTAAATCAAAGCAAATAAAGCTTCTTATCGCTAAATGGTTTAAAAATACCGACAGGTATGACACACCAAAAAAATTAGAAACTTTAATCAACGCATTTGTAGCACTGAATTTACCTCGAACACCTTTTACTGTTTCTATGTTTCTTTGGATTATTGAAAAACAAGAGAATTATAAACCAATTAATAATTCCACTCTAATTGAAAACTTCATTGAAAAGTTGCTAAAAAAACATAATAGTCAAGAAGCATTAAGAGAAAGGTTTGGATATGATAACAAAATTTGGATTCTTTCGGATATCGCAAAGAAAATGTTAGATAGGGATAATGAAAATTACTCTTTGTCTTATGCCACTTTTATTTCAGACGTCGATGAGTATTTACGTACGAAAAAATTCACAGATTTTGGTACTGAAAAAGTAACTAGATCATTACTCGATTCCGGTTTATTCATCATAGATAATGACACTATCCGCTTCCGGTTTGCATGCTTTTTTGAATTCTTTCTGGTCAAAAGAATGGAAAAAAATGAAGACTTTAAGACTTTTGTTTTAGATGAAACAAACTTCTTGGAGTATATAAATGAGATCGATTATTATACAGGACTGAACCGCGGTGACTCAAAGTTGCTTAAGCTAATAATTACTAGGCTCGAAGAAGGGTATGCTGATTTAAGTAAGTTAATCTCGGAAAAACAAGAGGAAAAAGGATATTCGAATATCGACGATTTTTTCACTGTTTACGATGAAAAAGGAAAGGAGAAACCATCGCTTGTAAGTCAGCTTGATGAGAAACACATCGTTGAATTTTTACCAAGTAACAAACCCACTGAGGAAGATATAGAAATTGAAGATGACAACAAGCTAGAATTAAATCATAATGAGAATGGAATAGCAAAAAAACAAAAAGGCAACAAGTTAAAAGATCTAGGTAAGCTTCTTGTACTCTCACTTAGAGTACTAAAAAACTCTGAAGAGGTTCACGAAGAAAACTTGAAGTTTAAAGCTTATGAGTCGTCATTGAGAAATTCGATCTATTTTGCTTTGCTGCAAAAAGCAGTGTTCGAGCTATTTCTGCTCAATAAAGAAAACCTACCAAAGGAAAAAGTCGAAGAATTCGTTATGATGGATCGATTTCTTCCCTTGCTGCATCAGTTGTTAGTCTTTGATAACGCGGGGACTCAAAAACTAGCTGAGGTGATCAGGGAAAAGATTGAGCTTGATGACAAAAACAACGTTTCTGAGTTCGAGAAGTTTTTATCTGTTTTTTTATACGCAGACATAAGGGCAAAGAGCTATGATCAAGTTATTTCAAACTTCTTAAAAAAGGCTAAGAAGTCTTTCATACTCGATATGTCTTATTTCAAACTTGTGACCTACTATTACTATCGTTCCAAGGACGATGCAATGGACTTATTCTATCTGAATCTAATCGCCGATCTACTAATTGAGATCAAAGGATACAAAAAGGAAAAGAAAGTTGAAATCATTGCTGATTACAAACGGAAGAAAATGCAACGAAGTATAACGTCAAAGTAAATAGAAAAACTTTTAGTAGGCTATTGGAAAATCCCCCGGCTGTCCCTAGTGTTCTCAACTTTTATTCAGTGGTAGAAATAAAAATCGTGAGGTTGCTGGCCTGAGTTACAAACTCAGGCCTATTTTATTCAAAACTATCTTACAGATAGTAAACAATTGCATCTTTCGAAAGCTGCCACGATCTTTGGCAATCTCCGTAATTATCGGGCTGTAGTTACAAACTACGGCCAGCATAGTGCATCATATGAGAAGGGGTTTCAAGGATAAACTTGCAAAACCTGTTTTGCAACTATTATCAAGTAAAAATAAAAGCGTCCAGAATTGCTGGGCTGAGTCGCAGACTCAGCCCAATCTTCGAAGAAGACTAAAACCAAGATTGGAGTGTTTCTTACAAAACAGCCAACAGAAGTTTAATCAAACACAATAAGCTTACTGTGATGTTTTTTATTAAATAGCGTTTACGCTACACGTTTCTCTTCACCACCGGGCCTTGTGTAAATGTAAGCCCACCAGATCAACAGTAGCTGCAGCGGCAAACGTAGTACGGCCATCCAGACATGCGGGTTGTCTTCGCGGATGTAGTTCAACAGCATTTGGACATTCGCCGGGAACACGGCAATTAGTAACGTCACCAGGCCCCATGCAGCCAGTCTTCGACTTCGCAGCGGAAGCAGCAACAAACCCAATAAAATTTCCAGTACGCCACTCACCTCCACCAGGGCCGCATGAGCGGGAAGCCAGGGCGGCATAATGGACAGGTAAAGCTGCGGATTTATAAAATGATTGATGCCGGCAGCGATGTAGGCAATGGTCATCAGGTAGAGAAAGAATTTTTTCAAACATTGAATATAACTAACTACCTCCACACCCTTCAGCCCTAAGTTTTCCTTAAAACATTCGAACCAGTTATTGCTTACATTGCCGTCATGCTTTCTCCCCACAGGTACTTTGCCCTTCACAAACCTTATGGCACCGAATCGCAATTCATCAGCAATTATGATGGCCCTTTACTCGGCGATTTATCCTTTCCTTTTCCTGAAGGCACACATGCCATTGGCCGTCTTGATAAACCGTCGGAAGGGCTACTGCTGTTAACGACGAATAAAAAAATAACCAAGCTACTTTTCCAAAGTGCTGTTCCGCACCGGCGCACCTACCACGTACAGGTTAAACACGCCGTAAGTGATGAAAGCCTGGTGCAATTACGCACCGGGGTATCTATCCGCATTTCAGGTGACGACTGGTACACAACGCCGCCTTGTGAAGTGCAGATCGTGCCACCGTCACTATTTCCCTCGCCCCTGCCAAACGCCTATCCAATAAAAAGCACCTGGTTGCAGCTAACCATTTCCGAAGGAAAGTTTCGGCAGGTGCGTAAAATGGTTGCTGCCGTAGGGCATCCCTGCATGCGGTTGTTGCGCACTTCCATCGAAGACCTGGAACTAGGCCGTCTGCCTGCAGGGGAGGTAAGAGAAGTACCAGAGCCGGAGTTTTTTAGTCAATTGAAACTGCAACAGAAAAAGTTGTAATCACTTCAGCTATATACAGTGTTCTTTAACTATCGTTCTTGTTAGCGTCAGTGCCAACGAGCCTTTTGCCAAAAGCATATCTACAAGCATTCCAATCGGTGCACAACTACATAGGTTGACGTAGACGCAGAGAAGTTCAGTGAAAGCAATTCATTACCTACTTCCGCGAATTCACTCAATAGCGCTTTGCCTTATCCTTTTCACCATTCCATCTTTGCTGCACACTTTCTGTAGTAAAGCAAAAACATCATGCAACTGAAACTTCCGCACACAATAAAAGGTGCCGGTGAAAAAATCACCATCACAAGATCATTTTTGAACGATGGCGTAGAAACCCTGGAATGCGACGTTGAAGTACAGCCAAAGGCAGGTCCGCCTATGCACACCCATCACCGCCAAGACGAAAGTTTTACCGTTATCTCTGGAATCATGGCTTACCAAATAATGGGAGAAGAAGTGAAGTATGCTTATCCCGGCGATTATGTCATGATCAAACGAGGTCTTCCACACAAATTCTGGAACGCCGGCAACGATGTGCTGAAATGCAAAGGCTATATAACCCCGCCCGAAAACTTTGTTTACTTTCTCACGGAGTTGTACAAATCCATTAATGCAAACAACGGCCGCCCCGCCATGTACGACGGCGCATTTTTGTTGACTCGTTACAAAACAGAATTCGCCATGCTTGAAATACCTGCTTTTGTTCAAAAAGTAATTTTCCCGGTTGTATTGTTTTTTGGCAACCTGGCGGGCAAAGGCAAGAAGTACAGTAACGCACCTGTTGCGGTAGTTGCTTAAGTAAGAGCATTCCTTTCAACTTATATCATCTTGACGCAATACAAAAAAGGGCTTGCTGGTGTCATCGCCATCGGCCCTTTCAATTGTTAACCCTCTACCTGGGTTGTCATTTGATTATAGCTACCGGTTTATCCTTCAAACATGGACAGTACACGCTAGCAACAGGTAGCCTTATTGCAGCCGTCTTTAACTTTATTGAGGCATGTCTGTAAATAGTCCTAATTTCATTTACCGGAACAAAAGCCTTCCGTCAGCTTTCACGTCTTCCTACCTTCTCATTTACCCCTTTCTTCTTACGCTGTGAAATCATTAGTAAAACAGTAGCACACCTGATTTTTTAATTTAAAATGATTTTTTATGCAAAAGAAATCTCCAACTGCACTCTTGCCTGGTGTAATGTTTACACTCATTCTTTTCTTATTTGTTGCCAGCTGCCAGAAAAACAATTCGGCCTTCGAAAAAACATCTTCACCGGATTTGAAAGCAGCGGCTGCCAAAGAAGACAATGCCCCAACGCCTGCCAGTCCTCACTTTAATTTGGAAGTGATTCTTCGTGGCGAAGGATCCAGCTTTGGACACGTTAAATTCCGGCAGGATAACGAAGCTGCGAAGGTTGTAACACTGGGCGTTTGGGTACGAGACCTGGAGCCTGATCACCAATACCTGCTTCAGCGGGCAGTGGATACTAATCTCGACGGAAATTGTACCAGTACATCCTGGCTCACATTAGGCAAGGGCCTGCAGTCTCAGACGATCACCACAGATGATAAAGGCACCGGGAAGGAAGAATTGTGGCGTGACCTGTCAGCATTGACAACAGGAGCTACGTTCGACATTCACTTCAGAGTTGTAGATGCGGCAAGTCTTGCCGCTGTACTAACGAGTGATTGTTATGAGTACACCGTCCGGTAAAAACGTGAACACTGCTGTTTGTAGTGTTCATCAAATTATAGCATTGCGGCCTTAGTCTAACTAAGGCCTTTTCTTTTTCAAGAACTTCCTGAAACAATCTCGCTACTGCTCTTGTTGACGTTGTAACCTGAGTTGCAATATTCGCTTCTTACAGTTTTCCTGTTGCAAAATTCAATTAATATTCAGGCATTCACAGAACTACTTTGTGGCTAAATCAACTAACATGAAACAGCTGCTTTTTTTGGTCCTTATTCTTCCTGCGATCTGCGGTTATGCACAGCAAGACACCATTATGCCGTCGAACAAAGTGTACACGATGAAGCTCAAAAAGACATCTGGTGCTCAGTTGGATGCATATCTGAAAAACATGGATGACTCCGTGCTTGTTTATTCCGGCTGGCCGAGCAAATTGGGGACGGCAGTTTCATCGTCTGATCATAAAGTTCCTTACACCGAGATTGAATCGGTTTTTATAAAAAGAAAAGGCGCAGCTGGCAGGGGAGCTTTGATAGGCGCGGCTACTGGGTTCTTCACAGGTTTTATTATAGGACTGGCAGGCGGCGATGATCCGGAGGATGTATGGTTTCATATGACGGCCGGCGAAAAAGGCATTGCGCTTGGCCTGACGGGAGCAGTTGCCGGTACACTCATTGGTGCAGTGTTCGGTGCGCTGTCGGGGAATAAATTTCATATTCAGTCCCGCAAATCCAATTTCCTGGACTTACAAGCTTTCCTGGCAGGCAAAACAAAAAAGGTGAACGTGAATTATTGAAGCTCCATACCTGATTGGACCACAATGTTCATCACACTTATTCTTCCCAGGTGCATCTCCGATGCTGCCGGCACTGTACGATCCCGAACTCATCGGACTAGAAACAAGACCCAACAAAAACGATGAATTCAACTCACAAAGACAAGCAGGATATGAAACTTTGCGCAAACAGAAATGAACGATATACCCTCTTCTATCCTATTCTTCTTCAACCTGCAGCATTTCCAGGCTGAGTTTACAAGGAATATTCATAGTTTGATGAACTCGTCTACAGCTTCTTTTTATTTCATCCTTAATATGTTTCATTCAGGGTCACATTTGGTAGTTCTTTGCACCAAGACATCATCGATGTTCTCCCTCACAAGCCTTTGTTTACGAAACACAACCACATGTTTCGGAAACAAAGGGCATTGCGTTGCTATCGTTTGTGTTCATCAAATTTTATTTGTCCGGCGAGTAACCTATAGCTCCTTTTAAAAACATATTCAGTTGATAATAACCGTCATTTGAACTCCGAAGCAGTTGAAGAATACTGTTTAGATTGCTTTCTTATATCAGCGTTTTTATAACTAATAAAAGTTTTGGTAAGACAGATTTATGAAGGTGGAAAGTGCTCCGAAGGCACCTTCTACATACCTGATATAGAAGAGCTTAGTTCGATAATTTGAAAAAAAATGTTGAAGAAATTTTTGTGTGTCAGCAAGAGGTCTTTAACTTTACATTATTCCAAATTTCCTCTGCAAATAACGTTCTGAAATCCTGCAAAAAGCTGTTGACAACTCCAACGTCCCTGTGGAACCACTAATCATTTTTTAACCCAAATACGAAGCAAATGAAAAAAAAATTAATTGCCCTTGCGTTGGGAGTTGTGGCGACCTGTTCTGTTGCATTTTCCCAGGTTCTTGTTACTGAAACTATTAACGGCCAGGTTGTGACCGGTACGGTTACCAATGTAAACCCAAACACAACTATTAACGTTGGTACGCTCATTACTCTTGTAAGTAATCAAACTGGTAACGTTTTTACTTTACAGGTTGTAACTGTTCCTTCTAATAATCCTCCCGGCTCTTTAGCAGCTTTTATAGCTAACGCTGTAAACAATGCATTTAATGCTGCTAACGTTTTGGGTGCAATGCCCAATGGTACTTTGCCTGCTTCTTTTGGTAGTAATGCCGGTGAGTATTCTTTGAATTTCATCAGGCAAGAAAATGTACCATTTGATTTTGGCATCTCTGCAGTATTGGGTGCCGGTGCTATTGCTGCGGTAAAAACTGCCCGCAAACGCAAAAAAGAGGAAGCGCAAATTGCTTAATTTTTAAAACTTCTAAGCCGGCAGCAATCATTTGCTGCCGGCTTTTATTTTTATCAACCTAGGGTTAGAAAACTCTACTTATCAACATAGGGACATGTCGTTGCCTTCGCGTTGTATTCACATATACTACAAATAACCAATCGTTCAGACAAGTAAGCGATGTGCCAAGCGATTATAACCGCTGACCCTTCAAAAGCAACTTTTGCTATTCCACCACCGTTGTATCTATCAAGCGAATGGTTCTTGAGACATCTTCGTATTCAGTAAAGCGTATTACACGCAATAGCAGTTGAGGCCAAAAACCTGGATTGATAATCCTACCTCCGATTTCATGGACGATGGCATCAATTGTCTTTATATGCGCAGCCTTTCCTGCTTCATTCATATTCGCCAGCATGACCGCATTGGACCATGCTGTCTTACGGGCTATGCCAACGCTGAAGTTCAAGACATCCGTTCCCTGTTTGTTGACAATGTTTTTCAAAAAACGCATAGGGAACCAAACTTGTTCGAGGCAACGTTGCACATCATCTACAAGAGAAGCAATAAGCAGGTTGATGCGATTAAAATCTCCCTCCAGCGCATAAATGCCGTCACCCGGCGCTACAGCGGCGGCGGCAATCGCCAGGTCAAGGTTGATATGTGTGTTAATGCCCATGAGCAATTGCTGCAAAACAATAAGCGATTGGTTGCCGCAGTTGGTAAAGGCATGTTGCCACGAAGAGGAGCATTCCTGCCTTTTTTTAAATGCATTAAAAGCCATAAGATACCGTTGGGCAAAGATGACATCCAGCGCTTCCATCCGCGGACCATCATCAAAAACATTTTTGCTTATTCCGTCGCGTACAGCTATCGTCATGCGTTTGTACAAAGCAGCAAAATAGCCGGCGCGGTTTTGTGTTGCCATGCTGTCGCGAACAATAACATCTATTGAACGGACAACGTCAGCAATGGTTTTAATTTCATTCATTGCAATGAAAATGTATGAAGATAGACGGACATATAAAATTCTTTCATCAGATTAAGCTGTATTGCTTGACGAAAGGGCATTTCATAAATGCCCCGCAGCAAAAAGAGCTTACACAAACTACTTCAAACAACAGCTATCTTTTATAACAGCATGTGCCTGCAGATAACACATACAAGAGATCATACTGAATTGTCTTTACTAGATCTAAAAGGAGGAATGCAGGGACAAACTAATGATGCCAAACAATAGCAGTTTTCTCTTCTTCCATAATGCAATCGGCAATGATTTTTTATTGTTTCGCGGCGCCACCGAATAGAACGCGGCGTCATCCTGCTCAAAGTTTATTTGGCACAGATAACAAGCTGCAATAATAATTTAAGCGATAAGCGTAGATTATCCTTCGCAGCCATATATTTGGTTCCCCAAGCTAACTTCATGAGATATCGTTTATTTTATGCTGCGTTCTTATGCAGTCTAATCCTTCCAGCAGAAGTACGATCGCAAGTTCAGAAGATCTACCTGCAGCCTAGTTCAAATGCCATCCAAAAACAATCCCAGTTTGTAGACTCCATCCGGTTTATTCCTTTAGAACTTAAAGAAGGTATTCAGCTAAATGAACTTCGTGATGTTACTATAACGTCTTCTTACTTCATGGTAATTGATTTCCCGGAAAAAAGAATTTTGCTTTATAACAAAACGGGTGCCTTTATAAACCAGGTGAGTTATAAAAAACTGGGTGAAAGTTTTTATCCGGAGTACAATGAACACACCAACAAATTTGTGTTTTTTGGCGATAACAGAAGCTATTCGCTTACTTCAAAGGACCGTGTGCAAATAATGCAGGATTGGGACAATCCACGTAACAAAAAATATTTTAAAAAATTTAGTATCGATTTAGCTGATACCAGCTTTGCCATCAAACAAGAACAACCTAGTCAAAGCGATATTATCGGAGCCAACCCATATTATAATGATTACTACTGGAGCGGAAGAATTAATACAAGCCCTGTTTATAAAGACAGCCTCGCTTTTGAATTGAATTTTTATAAAAACAACAAATGGGTGAAAGGATTTTTTCCTTACAATAGGATCAACGAACCAAGGTTTTTATTTGAGGAAGAAAATATTTATCTCGACAAAAGCAATGTACCGGATACATGTTTTGTTACCCGTCCTTTTTGTGATACAATTTATAATTTATCAAAAGACAGCCTTGTAGCCGCATACCAGGTCGTGCTGCCATTGGAAAACACCCTGCCGGCGTCCTTTTACAAACAGCCTTTTAAGAATAAAACCGAAAGGGAAAACTTCAGGCGGAACAATGGCTGGTTGCTTAAACAGGTGTATAATTTTTATGAGAGCCAGCGTTTCATATTACTTTATGTTGGCTATCTCTTAAACGGCGAAAGCTATATTTATGAAAAGCAGTCCAAAGCCAGTTTCAAAACCAAAAATATAAAGCCCGATAGCTCGCAATATAATTTAGACCTGCTTTCTAATATTGGCCAGCACCGAAATGGAGATAAGTTCTATAAAACCATAAAGTCAGGCGATCTTGTCGCCTTCTTTGAACAACATAAAACGGTACCAGTTCCAAAAGAGTTGGAAGCTTTTTTAAAAACTAAGCCCGGTGATGACTCGCCTGTGATTGTAGAATTCAAATTTAAAAACTAACTGTGAAGCAGATACTTTTTGTTTTGATTTTATCTGGTTGCTGTATGGCAGGTTTCTCCCAAACTGGCAAAATAATTGGCTCCGTGCAGGATGTGGAAACAAGGACAGGTTTGGAACTTGCGACGATTAATGTCTTGAAAGAAGACTCCAGCCTCCTGATGTACCGGCTATCTGACAAAAATGGATTTTTCTCTTTGGAAAAATTACCTTTAAAGAAAAAGCTCCTGGTCAGCGTTACGTATACTGGATATGTTGGTTACTATGCAACCATTCAAGTGGACAAAGAAAAGGATACGCTTGCGGTTTTGTTAACGCCCAACTATAAGGACACACAGGCTATTGTTATTTCAACTACGGTTCCCATTCGTATGAACGGCGATACGCTGGAGATTAATCCTGCCGGTATTAAGACAGATAAAAACGCTGTGGTAGAAGAACTCCTGAACCAGGTATCAGGCATTACCATTTGGTCGGATGGTACCATCACCGTTAATGGTAAGAAGGTACAAAACTTGCTTGTTGACGGAAAGCCATTTTTGGGTTCTACGGATACCCGTGTGGCCACACAAAATCTTCCAAAAACAGCGATAGATAAAATTCAGTTGTACCATGAATACGACAGGAGCCAAATCAGCAGCAATGTCCAGCCACGCGATTCATTGCTGATCATGAACATCAAGTTGAAAGAGGCAAGTAAAAAAGGATACTTCGGTAAAGCCGGTGCAGGCTATGGCACAACAGACCGGTTTGAAGCTGATCTCTCTTTTCAGCTCTATAACAAGAAGAGCAGCGCAGGCCTTGCAGGTGGAATGAACAACATCAATAAAAATATTGGTAACCTGGGGGAAATGTTCCAGAATAACACTTATAGAAACTTCAATCCAAATTTATATAGTGTAGGCAGGTTTGGTGCAAATGGGACCAATAAAAATCATTCGCTCGGAGCTGTTGTTACACATAATTTTATTGAAACGACGAATAGCCGTCAAAACAACCAGATCACTGTTAATTACAACACATCCGGAACAGACGCCTTTACAAGCGACTTGCACCTGCAAAACAGAACTACTATTGCCAGTCCACAGGTTATTAGTGAAGTGGGCTCACAAAACAACAGCAATAAAAGGCATGCAGCCGGGATCACTTATTCCAAGAGCAACAGCTATAATGATAATCTGAACGCAAATGGGATGGCTAGTACCAGCAGCGACCGGGGAATCTCTTCCCGATTTACGGAAGTGCGGGATACCGCAAACGTTCTGCAAAGCACTAATGCCGCCACTACCGTGCAAAACGGTCAATCAAATGACGCCTCGCTATATGCGGGCTTTGCCAAAGCCGATGAAGACGACCCTTTAAAAAACTTCAGCATTCAGCTGAATGCAACGTTTAGTGATAATGAATCTGAGAGCATAACAAAAACGAATTTTGAATCTCTTACCGACGGAACCAAAAACACATCGCATAATCGCCGGTATTCATCAACAAGCGACGGAGTGAACATAAACGGCAGCTTTGATTATGCTGGTTTCAAGCGCCTCCTGTTAGGAAGGTATAATCTATTCGAAATCCAGCTCAATTTTTTACAGTTGTTCGACTATAACCGTTCATCGGACAAAAACCTTGTTGGCGATTACGACAGCGCATCCAAACAATACATTGCTAACCACGCTATCTCTAGTCTGAATAAAAAAGAGGCAATTGGTTATACCCCTACGTTGTCCTTATCAAAAAGCTTTTCAAAATGGGTAAACGATCATTCCCGGAGCATCTACCTGCACCTTAGGCTTGCAGAAGAATTTAAAAAGGAGAAAAACGAATCATCCATTAAAGACCGAAACCTAGATCGCTCCTTTCAATTCTTTCGCTACGATGGAAATGCTGGTTATCAATATAGCAAACAGGAAAAATACCAGTACCACTTGTCGCTTAACTACAACCGCAGCTTTCAATATCCCTCGGTTGACCAGCTCTACACTATTGTTGACGACATTAACGCCTACGAGATCCGCATAGGCAACCCCAACCTGCAAAATAGGATCAATCATAGTGTACGCCTCAATGGTAATTTCAATACAAATAATTCCAAATCGACGTACGTTTTTACGGGTCATTTGAGCGGGGCACTCAACCGGTCCATCAATCCCGTAGTCGACAGCGTTCACAACGATCTTTCAGGTAAACGAATTTCCTATTATACCAATGCGGATAAAAGCAGCAGCTTCAATGTGAACTACTCTGCTAACCTGTCAAAACGAATAAAACAAAGCCAGCTACAAATTAGCTACAACGGGCAGTTTGGTACAAGCAGCAGTCCTAATTATATCGACGGAGTTTACAACGTAAGTAACACAAGCAATTTGTTGAACCAGGTAACAATCCAGTTTTCACTGCGCACAATACTTGTACTGAACCTGGTGCAAAGTTTTCAGCGGTATACATCCAAACAGGCTGCTGCGGGACTGACTTCTTCCAGCAACAAAAGCAGCAACACAAGAGCTAGTATTGTTCTTAACTACCCCACAAATTTTAGTTTTAGCAGCACCATTGACCGCGTTGATAATTCTAACCTGGCCAGGTCAAGCTTTCTTTGGAATTCATTTGTCACGTACAGGTTTATGAAGCAACAGGGAGAACTTAAAATATCAGCGATGGATATATTGAAGCAGTATAAAAATATTATCAATAGTGTAAATGCTTACGGTACTTCAACCACTGTAATTAATGGCCTTCAGCAATTTTTCATGGTGACTTTCTCCTACTTCCCCCGCTATTTTGGAAAAACAGAAATAAAAAGACAGTCGCAAGGTGGCTTTCAGTAAACTATCATTCTGCATTGTTAACCGTTAGCTTGGCCATCGTGGAGTTGTGTCGTTGCCGTTCAGATAAGTATGATGTATTACTTATTAGTAGTGTGGCCCCCGCAGGAAAGTTGCAAAAACAACTAATTGAAAAGTCCCGCATTCTACTTGCGGGTCCTTTTCAATGAGTTAATGGTTTACTATTCCTACAGGATCAAGATCAGTGCATAGATCACACCCGGTATCCAGAACAACAAAGTCAGGAGTAGGCTGATCCAGAACTTTTTGTTGATTTCACCTTGGTGCAGGTACACTGCAAGCGGTGGTAATAAAATAGCCAGGATAACCAGCAATAAGGTGCTGGTAGAAGGTTCGTTGCCCGCTTTTTTTTCAGCCTTGAATTCTTTTATCAACTTCTTTACTTCCTTCTTGCGCTCTTTCTTTTCTTTCTTAGAAAGACTAGCAAAGTCATTTACCGCCGCTTTTACCTCAGCTTCGCTGGGCAAAGAGGCAAGTGTTGTTGAATCGGGCAACGATACAGCAAAGGAAGGGGCATTAAAGGCCACCAATGCTACCAGCATCAGCATCGTACGGGTAAATTTTCTGTACATAGTTGGTTATTTGGTTTTTAAATGAGAAAAACTGTTTACTCGTTTACTATTAGCAAGTAGCCTATCGAGAGCTGCAGACGCACCAACAACTAAAAAAACAGGCAATGACACAAAACACGACACCTCTCAATTCAGTAACCCGCCATTGCGTCCGGCTATCTGTTATATTTGATAAGCTCAAACAACTACACTTATGAAAATTTTTCGCTTTTCACTTCTGCTGCCCTTCCTGATCATTACCGTTAACTGCATCGCACAAAAGCAATTCAAAGCACTCCTTATAACAACTACCGGCGGCTGGCATCATGAGTCGCAGCACTATGGTGTGGTAGCATTGAAAGAGATGGCGCAAAAGCAAGAGTTCACACTTGATGTGTTCCAGGATCCGAACAGCTTTACCGATGAAAAGCTGAAACAATACCAGGTAATTATTTTCCTGAGTACCACAGGAAACATTTTCGACTCTATGCAGCAGAAAGTAATGGAAAGATTTATCCAGTCGGGCAAAGGCTTTGTGGGTATACACAGCGCATCGGATACAGAGTATGAATGGGAATGGTACACCAAGCTGGTGGGCCGCATGTTCCAGGTTCACCCGCCGGTGCAGGCTGCTAAACTTGTGGTTAACGACAAGGCATTGCCGGGTTCAAAAGATTTTGATGGGAAGCTTTGGACTGACGAGTGGTATCAGTTTGGCCCCGAGAAAACTACCGGACTGCAATACATCCTAACAGTGGATGAGAGTTCCTACGACCCCAAGACAAAATCGGGGAGCAAGCAAAGTGCCGGCATGGGAAGCTTTCATCCCGTTGCCTGGTATTACAACTTTGACGGAGGAAGGGCTTTTTATACGGCGCTGGGTCATCTCCCAACTATTTATGGCGATAGCAGTTTTCAGCAACACATTTTAGCAGGTATAAGATGGGCAGCTACAGGGAAACAATAGATTTCTAAGCCTTGGCACGGGTATTTTAGTAAGAGAGCAGTTCTGCACCGGGAGAATGGTGGCAGAAAATTAAATTAATTCTTAACCCTAAAAGAAAATCAAAATGAATTACCCTGTAATCTCTCTTTGTGCTATTGGCCTTACTGCCTCTATACTTAGTTGCAACACCGATTCGTCCCATGTGGCTTCTGCAAAGGACAGCACCAGCCAAACTACAGAAGTGGTGCAGACAATTGATAGCACTCAAGTAACGGAAACGCAATCGACAGCACCCGTAGAAAAACAAATACAAGAACCGAAACCGGAACCAAGGTCGGGAACGGCACCTAGGAAGCCACGTGCAGAAGCCGTGGAGGTCTACGAATTTGAAAAAACACTGACGTATAAAAGATTCACTTTCAAAGTAACAGCAAAAGGTAAAGGCTCTTTACAAGCACTCACAATACAACCATCGGGGCTCTCTGCTACCAACAATGCAATAGCCCTGGAAACTGATCGCGTTGTGGATGCGATGGTAAATGATCTGAATGGAGACGGCTACCCCGAGGTACTTGTGTTTACACAATCGGCAGGTAGTGGCAGTTATGGCAAGGTGGTAGCGTATTCGGTTAACAACGGCAAGTCCATGAGCCGAGTAACTTTCCCTGCAACAAGTGATAACGAAAAGATCAATAAAGGTTATATGGGGCACGACCGTTTTAATGTGGTGAACAACCAACTGACGCAAACTTTTCCCATTTACAGGAAAGCAGATGCCAACAGCGCCACAACAAAAAAGGACCGCGTTGTTACTTACAAAATAATGAATGGTGAGGCTTCAAGAGTGTTTGCAGTTGACCAGGTAAAAGAAACGGCACACCGTTAAAGCAAACTTCGATTCCTTAACTATTGTGTATCAAATTTTATATGCAGGCCGTAGTTTTGAGCTACGGCCTTTTTCAATCATCTTCTTACAGCCGATAATGACTGGATTAAAATAGGCTGACACAATCATCGTTCTGCAAGCAAACGGTTTGCCTTACATTCGGTACCAGTTGAACATCAACTTTAGTTATGCAGAAACAAAACCGCCGCACCTTCATCGCTACTGCAACGCTGGCCGGTTCAGCGCTTGTAACAAATGCCAGTTCGTCTATGCAAAAGAAAAACAGCATCGTTCATCATGTCTTCTTCTGGCTGAAAAATCCATCATCGAAAGAAGATCTTGAAAAGCTAAAGGCAGGATTAAGAACATTGAAGAATATTAAAACAGTTAAGCAACTTTTTATTGGCATGCCTGCCAGCACAGAAAAACGTGATGTAGTAGATAACAGCTACCATGTATCGGAGCTGATGTTCTTTGAGGACCTTGAAGGACAGAAAGCCTACCAGGATGATCCGCTTCACAAAAAGTTTGTTGAAGATTGCAGTCACCTGTGGGAAAAGGTTGTTGTATACGATGTGCGCAACGATGACTGAGTCTTATTGCTAGAACGCTTACACATGTCACCGGCCATCATTGCAACACTTTTCTGTTGGTACTACAACAAGTATAGAATGTCGAAAGACCAGCAGCTTAGTTCAAGTCTGCATTTGAATTATCGTAATTCCCAGCGTTTGCCACATCGTAGCCCTTGACCACGAGTCGCAAGTGGTAATTAATGGCCACCATTTTCTTATGCAATTCATCTGCAGGGGGATTTAGCGCATGCCACTCATCGTAAAAAACGTCCATCATTGCATGCACACCTTGCCAGCACTCACGGAATTCTTCCAGCTCGTTGTCAAAGCTAACGGTGTCAACCTGCACATTATCATAATCGAAAATGATGGGCAAAAAATAAGTGTCTTGAAAATGACTGAAGGATTTTTCAAAGGCCTCTTCAATATCAAGTCCCTTATCATACAATTCCACAAGCACGTTGCTGCCGTTGTTGAATTGATCAACCCAACCCTTGCATTCATCCATCAGGGCTTGCAGGTCCTTTAACCTAAGGGTGTATTCAAACGGTTCCTCGTCCTCTCCCAGAATGATCTCGGGATAGCCTCCTAATTTCCCATATCGTTTTGCCTCTGTTTCCATGGCGACATACGATGTTTCGCAATTTTGCAATATACTTTCCTGTTCCTTCACTTTGTCGCGGCATGTCTGCCAGTAGTTTTTTACAGCTAATAATTCCTCGTGCAGTTCTCCATAGTTAAGGAGCCCTTGTTCCTCAAGGGCTGTTTGTGGCTTGTCCTGCATTTGAAGCTGAATAGTGCGAAGGGGAAATGTAACAGTATACGGAGTCATAGGAAATTGGTTTTGGCTAAAATAATACACGTGCAGTGTGTTTCAAAGTGTCGTGCGGATGGGCGGACCTGTTTATACAAGCTGTTGTTAGGGTACTTGCTAACAGGAAACCAATCACCTGCTGCCGATACATCTTTATGCCGGTGCAGGCATCGGGAAGCATAAAGCTGCTTTGACTAGCAATGCTAATAGTACAGTGTCAGCAGCATAAAGCTTTATAATACTAATATCCGTCTTCGCAATGGGTCTGTTGGTCGTTACTCGCAATAGAATCAAACGAGAACAGTTCGGCGTAATGTGTAGTGATCATTAGCCTGGCATCTCTTAAACAAAAGCTAATTCAATCCGAAAAGCTCACAATGATCTATGAAGTTTATATCCGAAGCATGAACTTTAATGAATACCATTATCAACATGCCCAACGGTAAATTGGCTTCTTTCAGTGTAAATAAAACATGGGTTCTTTTTACCTGTTTGTTTCTTTCCTCGCTTACATCTCAGGGACAGCAGTGGATTCACGGATATGTGCGGGACAGTATAAGTGAAAGTCCCATTGCAAACGCCCGGGTTGCAACACCCTTAGGATCTACCCTCACTAACGACAAGGGTTACTTCACCCTTCTACTAGTAGATGGGGAAACCATTGTGGCTTCGGCAGCCAAGTACTTGTTTCGCGATGTACAGTTCTTTTTCAAAAAGTATGACACGGCCTTTGTCATCAACTTGGAGCCATTGGGCCATGCTTTACAAAACCTCACCATATCTTCTTCCCTTTCGGCTTACCAGGTGGACAGTACACGAAGAAGAAACGAGTTTGAGCGACAAGTCTCCAAGACCACAGCGATATCCACGCTAAAGCATGAGGGTTTTGGCATTGTGATAAACCTGGATCATTTTACCAAAGACAAGGACAAGCACATCAAAAAACAATGGAAACTCTTTGAAAGAACAGAGGAGTGGGCTTATGTCCGATCTCGCTTTCCTGACTCACTCGTAAAGTACTACACAGGCCTCACGGGTGAAGATCTTCAAACATTTATGTACCGCTACACCCCTTCCTACAAATGGCTACGAAAGCATACGTCAAGAGATGAGGTTTTTGTCTACATCAATGAAAAAATAAAACTTTTTAGAAAGGAGAAACAGGCGCCGAAGACCCTCTAAACTTCATTTTAACTAAAGCTCTTGTTGGCGTCCGCGCCAACGAGCCACTCATTCATCTGCTGCCCTATTTCTTTATGTCTTTACCGGACCAAAATTGTCATACTGCTTTCCTTATCGCTGCTGTGAACATGTATTATTGTTGCTCCCGATTTACCTGGCTGCATCATTATACATTATAAGCTCCTTGGCACGGACGCCAACAAGAGCCAAGATTTTCAAAATAGATTATTGCAGCAAAATAATGGCAGCAAATTACAGTAGACGATATACTTACTTTATATAATTATGATTGTAAATCGCGAAGCTTAAAACCTTTGAGTAGCAATCCTAAAAGTGCAGCCTCAGAAGCATTAAGCTTTTATAGTCCTAATATTTGTGTTCGTAATCCGTTCAATGATTGTTTAATGCAAGGACCTTCTAACTAACAGATTTTGATCAGCAAACAACGGTGCTTAGATTATTCTAATCAAGATTTATCAATATAGCTTCATTGCCAAGCGGACTTAACGTTAGTTTGGGAGAAACCAATGCAGAGCTGGTTACATTTGTATTGATATAAATAACTATATATCCAATCCAGTTTCTACTCGCAATAGAATTATAACCGAGAATAGTTTCAGATATTATTTACCAATACTGACCTGCTGGTATTTAATTACTCTCGAGTTGAAAAATCATTTCCTGCGCTAAGTGCTTCTTTCCTGCTTGTAAGATGGATACATCTTCAACTTATTTTCCAGCACATTGGGATCCTAAGCTTAGAATTCCACGTGGACAAGTTGTCGC